>JAESFG010000118.1_pt1 | contig 264272 bp, 251 predicted proteins | sample 9269371 | NCBI WGS metagenome assembly JAESFG01 (sample SAMN14506227, study PRJNA617093) | algae metagenome | isolation source: Aetokthonos hydrillicola CCALA 1050 (B3-Florida) and co-occurring... | place: USA: South Carolina | collected 2013-01-01
CAGCCAGAGCATCATACAAAACCACATCTGCTTCCATGAGTGCTTTTACTCCTTTGATTGTGAGTAGTTCAGGGTCGCCTGGTCCGGCTCCTACAAGAGTTAGTTTGGGATGACTTTGCATAAGTATTCTATTATTGAGTAAAAATACTCTTTTGTTTAAAAAGTCTGCATTTTAAAATTAATTACAATATTATACTGAATTAATTTTTTATCCAAAATATTATTTTATTTTAATCAATAATTAAAAAATAAAATTTTGATTATATAAATATTTTAATATTAAATTGTGGATTTTTGAGAATATTTAATTTTTAGTAAAAAATACTTAGTAATTTTTGGATTTTTATTTTTTAATTTATTAGGTTTGAAGAAACTATTTAGATAAAAAATTTTGATTTTATATATTATTAACAAATATAATATTGATTTAATTAAAATAATAACAATAATATTCTCTCAAAGAATTTAACAAAACTTAGATTTGTTTGCACTATTTTTAGAGAATACTCAACACATCTGATTAAGTATACTATAAACAGAAGTTAGATCTGTAACCAAAACAGAGGACAGACATGAAAACAAAAATTGTAGTCATTGGAAATGGAATGGTCGGATATAAGTTTTGCGAAAAACTTACCTCTAAATCCACAGATTTTGAGGTTGTAGTATTTGGCGAAGAACCTCGTCATGCCTACGACCGGGTTCATTTATCCGAATATTTTGCCGGCAAGTCAGCTGATGAACTAAGTATGTGTTCCCTTGACTGGTATGCCGAAAAAGGGATAAAGCTTTATTTATCTGACCCTGTTCAGCAAATAGACCGTGAGAACAAAACCATTCATTCTTTTCATGGCATTATTGAGAGCTATGACTATCTGGTATTAGCTACCGGCTCTGCTCCTTTTGTTCCGAATATACCTGGGGTAGAAAAAGATGGCGTTTTTGTATATCGCACCATAGAAGACCTTGAACTCATGAAATCACATGCTCCAAAAGCCAAATGTGGAGCTGTAATTGGTGGTGGACTGCTTGGGCTTGAGGCAGCCAAAGCCATGCTTGATTTAGGGATTAAAGAAACCTATGTGATTGAATTTGCTCCAAGACTAATGCCCCGGCAAATTGATGAGCTGGGCTCTGACATGCTAAAAAGCAAATTGCAGGAACTTGGATTGAAAATACATACCAATACCAATACCACTGAAATTACAGGCGAAAATACCATTGAGGGAATGACCTTTGCTGATGGTAGTTCTATTGAAGTAGAAATGTTGGTGATTTCTGCTGGTATCAAGCCAAGAGATGAATTAGGTAAGCTATCCGGACTTGAGCTTGGAACGAGAGGAGGGATTGTAGTAAATAATAAATTACAGAGTTCAGATGAGCATATTTTTGCAATAGGAGAATGTGCTTTATTTAAAGGAATGATTTATGGCTTGGTCGCTCCAGGTTATGAAATGGCAGAAGTAGTAGCTGCCAACCTGTGTGGAGGTGAAAAAGAATTTAACGGGTATGATATGAGTACCAAACTCAAGCTGATAGGCGTAGATGTAGCAAGTTTTGGTGACCCGTTCGTAACACAACCTCATGCCCGAACCATTATATTCGAAGATACTGTAAAATCGGTTTATAAACGTATCAATATTTCTAATGACGGTAAGGAGCTACTGGGTGGAATTTTAGTTGGAGATGCTGAAGCATATAATATGTTGTTGCAAACCTCGAAAAGCAAAATCGTATTACCTCCCAATCCTGAAGATTTGATACTGGGAGCAAGAGGTGGAGAAAAAAGCGAAGGAGCTGGTGTAATGGGATTACCGGATGATGCCTTGATTTGTTCCTGTGAAGCTGTCAGCAAAGGAGAAATCTGCCACCAGGTAGCCGACAATGAGATTTATAGCCTGGATGGAATTAAAAAATGTACAAAAGCCGGAACTGGCTGCGGCGGTTGTGTGCCAATGGTAAAAGATTTGATAATAGGAACCATGAAAGCTCAGGGTAAATATGTAAAAAACGTAGTATGTGAGCATTTTAGTTATTCCCGGCAGGAATTATTAGATCTTATTAAAATACATGGCTGCAAAACTTATGACCAGATTCTGGATGAATTTGGTAAAGGTGATGGGTGTGAAGTTTGTAAGCCTGTTATTGCTTCTATTTTGGCAAGCCTTTCGGCTGAAACAGCCAACAAACAGCCAGTTATTCAGGATTCTAACGACAGATTTCTGGCAAATATTCAAAAGGGGGGCACTTATTCGGTAGTTCCTCGTATACCTGGCGGAGAAATTACTCCTGAAAAATTGATTGTTATAGGGCAGGTAGCTCAAAAATATAACTTATATACTAAAATTACAGGCGGACAACGGATTGATATGTTTGGAGCACATGTATCAGACCTGCCTGATATTTGGGAAGAATTAATCAATGCCGGCTTCGAGTCGGGTCATGCTTATGCCAAGTCACTAAGAACTGTAAAAAGTTGTGTAGGCTCTACCTGGTGCCGGTTTGGTTTACATGATTCAGTAAGTTTTGCCATACAAATAGAAGAACGTTATCGTGGACTTCGTTCCCCACATAAGCTCAAATCTGCGGTGTCTGGTTGTATTCGGGAGTGTGCCGAAGCCCAAAGCAAAGACTTTGGCATCATAGCAACCGAAAAAGGCTGGAACCTTTATGTATGTGGGAATGGTGGCTCTAAACCACGCCATGCCGACTTGCTTGCTTCTGATATAGATTCTGAAACTTGTATCAAATACATAGATCGGTTTCTGATGTTTTATATCAAAACGGCTGACCCTCTCACACGTACAGCAACATGGCTTGACAAGATGGATGGAGGCATTAATTATCTTCGGAATGTAGTGGTAAATGATAGCCTGGGCATGGGAGAAGTGTGGGAAAAAGAAATGGATTTCCTGGTTGAAACATATACCTGTGAATGGAAAGAAGTAGTAAACAACCCTGAATTACGCAAACGCTTTTCTCATTTTGTAAATGCTCCAAAAGAAAAAGATCCTACAATTGCTTTTGAAGAAATGCGTGGACAGAAAAAAGCTGTGTGGTCATAGAAAAATTCCTGATGTTTTTAATTTAAAAATCTAACCCTCATCGTTCCATGAGTTATGGCTCTTTTACAGGAGCAGGAATATTTAGACATGAAAAACTGGTTTCTTGCCTGTAATGCAGAAGATATTCCTGAAAATGGAGGAGGTTGTGTGAAGTTAGGAGAAGAACAGATTGCCATTTTCAATTTTTCGAGAAGAGGAGAGTGGTTTGCTACTCAAAATTTATGCCCTCATCGCCAGCAGATGGTACTTTCAAGAGGTATGATTGGCACAACGGGCGAAGATAATGAGCCTAAAGTTGCCTGCCCTTTTCATAAAAAAACTTTTTCACTAAAAACCGGAAACTGCCTGAGTGGCGATAGTTTTCAGATTAAAACCTATCCGGTGAAGGTAGAAAATGGCAAGGTATATATTGCTATTGAATAAAGTTGAAGTTTACCGGAAAGTGTGTATATTAGAAAGAAAATCTGAAACCGGATGACCATACTCTTCTTTGTTGTAAGTTTAGTTAAACTCATAGTTTTAGGCTTCTTTCTTCTCATAAACTGGAATGATAACGGCTCACCAGGATGGGCATTTCAACATCTTTTCTTTTTTTATATTATTCTGTTTTTGTTGTTGCCGGTTTCTTTTTTTGAGAAAGCCATATTGGTAAGAAAAGGAATTAATATATGGCTGTGTTGGATACCTGTATTGATAGCTGTCATTAATCTGATACCTCTTTATCTTGGAAACTGGTCAACCAAGGCTTTTATATTTACACAAATTATTGGCATCTTATTTACAGTCACAACGGTAATTTTGTATCTTAAAAGCAACGCCTGAGCAAAATAGTTTGGATTTTTAGTTCTTTTCCATCACAATCCTTACTATTCTACATTCTCTTATAACTGTCGTTGTATATTGACTATACTTGAGATTTTCTATGCTCTGAACAATTCAAAGTATCTCCCCATCCTCATATTTGACCTGTTTCTTGTAGAAATAATTATATGATTTGCTTTAGTAATATTTTCTAAGTTATAACCAGTCAAAAATAATTGTATTTTACCAAGAAATAAGAAAATTTGTGACTTAATTGTACGATTTCAATATTTTATTGCAAAAAATCAGAAATTTCAGTTTTTTTTTATTATTTTCTCAAAAATAACAGTCAAAAATTTGGAAATAAGTATTTTTACCCATATTTTTATTGTCAGAATATAAGTATTAGTACTTATTCATTCTTTCTGAGAAGAATGCCGCAACCTTCTCTATTTTTTGCCAAAATAAAAATATTTTATCAGAACAATTGTCAGATTTATAAAAGTCAGTATAGCTAACAGCTCTATCAGATTATCAAATTAATTGTATTATTAAAGGATGAGTTTGTGTGAATATGCGGATAAGTACAAACTTCTTCTTAGAATAAAAAAAGTAGTAAAAGCATCATAAAAAAGAAAACCTCTGTAAAGATGGCGGTCTAAACAGAGGCTGATTATCAATCAGTTAGATTTTTAAATAATTTGTTGAACCTTTAAAAATCCTCTCAAAAGTAAATGAAAAATTCGTACTTTCCAAAAGTATGGGTGGCGGTGATGTCTTTGTTTTGTTCCACCACCTTTCTACATGCCCAGTTTTCGCTTCAGGGACAGTTGCGTACCCGTACCGAACTCAGAGATGGTTTCGGAACTCTTAATCCTGCTGGTTCTTCGGCAGCATTTTTTACATCACAACGTGCAAGAATGACATTTGGCTACAAATGGGACAGACTCAACTTTAATTTTGCTGTACAGGACATACGGGTTTGGGGACAAGATGCTTCTTCCATTAACAATGCCGACGGAAGCCGTTTTATGGTACATGAAGCATGGGCGGAGGTGACTTTATTAAATGCCAATGATACTACTATCAAGACAAAACTAATTGATAATCTGGCTTTTAAAATAGGCAGACAAGCTTTGATTTATGATGATGTAAGACTTTTGGGAGACCTTGACTGGTTACAGCAAGCCCGCCGACATGACGCTATTGTGCTAAAAGGGCTGCATCATGGGTGGCAGATAGATTTGGGAGCTGGTTTTAATCAAAACAATGATAATTTTGGAAATGTGGGTACAAGTTATCTATCAGGTAATGTACCAGCCTATGTAACTAATTCTAAGGGAGCTTTGGTAGTTTCACCTGCCGGATTATTGCCACTTGCACCGTCTGGTTCTGCCGGAGCAGCCAGTAGTAAAACAGGAGCACCTGTGCTTGCCAATAACCCAAGCACCAATGGCATGAATCAGGAGTATAAATCTATGCAGTTTTTGTATCTGAGCCGTAAACTCAAACAAACTAAGGTTGCTGGCTTGATTTTTAAAGATGATTTTGCAAAATACAGACTTGACTCTACAGGAAATGCTACTAACGGATATGTATATGGACGCCGATTTGATGAAAAAGGAGTAAACAGTAGAATTACTTATGGCGTTTTACTGAGTGGCACATTTGGAAATGCATCAGGACTTAAAAAAGCATGGACTTTGGGTGGATACATGCAGGGTGGTAAAGACAAAGATGGCAAAGACCTGAACGCTTATCATTATACAGCTTCTTTAACTTTCCAGAAAGGGAAATTCAGTTTCGGACCTGGTTTTGATTATTTGTCGGGTAATGATGGAACGTCTTCTTCAACTACAAATAATCGTTTTGACCCCTTATATGGTACTCCTCACAAATTCTGGGGTTATATGGATTATTTTTATGTAGGCACAGGTTCTCCGGTAGGTGGCTTGAAAAATACTTACTTCAAAACAAAATATACTGCCAAAGACTTTTTTGTAACATTTGATGTTCATAATTTCTCTCTGGCTAAAGCTACTCTTAATACTTCAGATGTAAATAAGCCTGAAATTGATAAAAATCTGGGTTATGAATTTGACCTGATTGCCAATTATACGCTTAATAAATTTACTGTAATTGAGGCTGGTTACTGTTTTATGTCTGCTACTAACAGCATGGAATACGTCAAAAAGACTACACTGGATAAAACCAATCACCTTCCACAATGGGCTTATCTGATGATTAACATCCGCCCCGATTTCTTCTTTTCTAAACCAGTAGCCATTAAGCAATAAAATCATTCACTCACATTTTTATTCTTTCTTCAAGACTTATGAAAAAGCTTATGTTTCTTTCCCGAATATCCTTTTTAGTCGTTGCACTGGTTTTGGTATCATCTTTTGCCAATAAAAAGCCTAATAAAATTGTAAAACTTGGTTTTATTCCACTAACTGACTGTGCTCCACTGGTAGCAGCCAAAGAATTGGGCTTGTTTGCCAAATATGGCATTGACGTACAACTTAGCAAAGAAGCTTCGTGGGCTAATGTTCGTGATAAAATATTAAATGGAGAGTTAGATGGTGCTCATTGTTTGTTTAGTATGCCATTTTCAGTTTACACAGGTGTGGGTGGCAAAGCTGGCTCTGAAATGAAAATTGCGATGGTACTCAACAATAACGGGCAGGCAATTACACTTTCTAAAGATTTTTGTGGGCAAGTAGGCTTTAAAGAGCTTAAAAAAGTGCCTGCTGCTGTGGCTGGTCTTAAGACTAAAAAAGAAGTAACCTTTGCCATGACATTTCCGGGAGGTACTCATGACATCTGGTTAAGAACCTGGATGGCTGCTGCCGGTATCAATCAAAAATCGGTTGGCATTATTACTATTCCTCCTCCACAGATGGTTGCCAACATGAAAGTAGATAATATGGAAGGTTTTTGCGTAGGTGAACCCTGGAATGGTGTAGCAGCTTCTCAGAACGTAGGTTTTACGCATATTGCTTCTCAGGATATATGGAAAAATCACCCTGAAAAAGCTCTTGTGGTAAACAAAGATTTTGCAAATGATAAAGAAACACTCAAAGCTGTAATGAAAGCTGTGTTGGAAGCCTGTAAGTGGTTGGATGTAAAAGAAAATCGCAAAAAAGCAGCCGGATGGCTTACCAAGCCTTATTATGTAAATGCCCCTCTGGCTGTGATTGAAGCCCGTCTGGCAGGTTCTTATGACTTAGGATGTGATTTGGGTGTCCAAAAATACAAAGACGATTACATGTTGTTTTATAACAATGGATTTGTAAACACTCCCCGTAAGGCACATGGCATCTGGTTTATGGCACAATACGTTCGGTTTGGTTATCTGAAATCTAATCCGGATTACAAAGCTATTGCTGAGAAGCTGATTCTGGATGATTTGTATGCCGAAGTTGCCAAAAGCATGAATGTTCCGGTGCAGACTGACGACATGAAACCTTTTAAATTAACTATTGAAAGCCAGACTTTTGACCCTAACAATCCGGCTCAATACATTCAGCTGGCAAATAAATAAACTCCCAAACAACAATGAAGGAAATGGAAGGAGTGAAAAAAGTGAATTAGAACATTTATATTTTTTCACTCCTCATTTTATAGCCTTTTTTCCAGATACCTGTCATATCCTTACTTTATATGAAAAAAATATTCACATTAAAAACCTATTTGCCAGTACTATATTTTATTGGCAGTATGCTGGTGCTAATAGGCATCTGGACGTTGGTCAGTGTAATTTCCAAAGGTGAAATACCTGGTCCTTTACTTACATGGGCAAAATTTCTTGAACTCAAAAACGATGCTTTTTATCAGGACGAAAACTATAAAGGAATTGCTATTCAGTTAGTTAGTTCGCTGGGGCGAGTATTTACAGGCTTTGCTTTAGGCAGTTTGGTAGCTATTCCACTGGGTTTATTACTTGGCTCCAACAAAATAGCCATGAATTTATTTAATCCGATTGTACAAATCCTGCGTCCGGTTTCACCGCTTGCCTGGTTTCCGTTAGGCTTACTTTTCTTAAAATCAGCCCCCGGAGCAACTATTTTCATTATCTTCATTACCTCACTTTGGCCTACACTGATTAATACAGCATTTGGTGTTTCGACTATTCCGCAAGACCATAAAAATGTAGGAAAAGCTTTCGGTTTTTCACGCTGGAAATACATTACCCGAATTATGTTGCCTTTTAGCTTGCCTCATATCATTACCGGCTTAAAACTCAGTATTGGTGTTGCCTGGATGGTAATTGTTGCAGGTGAAATGCTTTCAGGAGGTTTGGGAATTGGCTTTTTTGTATGGGATAGCTGGAATGCTGGCAGTATAGAGCAGATTCTGGTTGCTATTCTTATTATTGGTCTGGTAGGACTTTTATTAGATAAATTCTTTACAATCCTTCAAAAATCACTTTCCTATGAAAACAAGTAATCTTACACTCATGGATTCTTCAACTGACTTTCATAAAATCGCAACTACTCAAAAAAGCATTGAGATTAAAGATGTTACAGTTTCTTTTAAAACGCCAAAAGGAGTATTTACGGCTGTAAAAGAAATTAATCTTGACATCAAAAAAGGTGAAATTGTATCGCTGATAGGTCATTCGGGCTGTGGAAAATCTACGCTGATGAACACGATTTCAGGCATGGTAAAACCTTCTTCAGGCGAAGTGATTGCCAATGATAAAAAAGTAACCGGTCCGGGACCCGACAGAGGTATTGTGTTTCAAAATTATTCATTGCTGCCCTGGCTTTCTGTTTATAAAAATATCTATGAAGCGGTGGACTCTGTATTGAAAGATAAATCTGCTGCTGAAAAGAAAGAACTCGTAGATGAAAACCTGAAAATGGTCAATCTCTATGATCATAAGCACAAACTGCCCGGACAGTTATCAGGCGGAATGAAACAACGTGTAGCTATTGCCAGAGCTTTTGCCATAGATCCCACTATTTTATTGCTCGACGAACCGTTTGGGGCTTTAGATGCTCTTACCAAAAGTAGTATGCACGTAGAACTACTCAAACTCTGGAACTTGGACAATAGAAATAAAACCATCGTAATGGTTACTCATGATATTGAAGAAGCTATTTTCCTCTCAGACAGGGTAGTAGTAATGAATGACGGACCAGCAGCCACAATCCGGGAAATTGTAGATATTCATTTAGAAAGACCACGTAATAAGAAAGAAATAGTTCACCTGCCTGAATATATGGATGTACACGACAGATTGCTAAGTCTGCTTGTTAAAGAACTTTCTATTGAAGATGTAATGTGAAAAATAAATAAATTTTTGTAAAATTGTAATATTTGAATATATATTTTGAAAATATAAAGAAATTCAAAATATTATTACAAATTTTCTATAAAACATGATAGAATATATTGAAAAAAGTTGTAATCTTGAATTAAGTAATTTTACTTAGTAATAAATACTTAATTTTATATACTTTTATATATGGAGCAAGTTAATAAACCCTTATCCAAACTTAATGTTTTTTCATTTGCAGGCATCCAGATGCGAACTTTTCATCTGACATGGCTTACATTTTTCTTTTGTTTTTTTGGTTGGTTCGGATTAGCTCCATTAATGCCGACTATCCGGACAGATTTGGGACTGACAAAAGCACAAGTTGGTAATACAATTATTGCTGCTGTATCGGCTACCATTTTTGCCCGTTTGATAATTGGTCGCCTGTGTGATCGTATAGGTCCACGGTTAACCTATACAGCACTACTGGTTATTGGCTCTATACCAGTAATGTTGGTTGGTCTGGCAAATAGCTATGAGACTTTCCTGTTGTTCAGACTGGCAATTGGCGTTATAGGGGCATCGTTTGTAATTACTCAGTTTCATACCTCGATGATGTTTGCTCCTGAAATAAAAGGTACAGCCAATGCAGTAGCAGGCGGATGGGGAAATCTGGGAGGAGGTATCACACTGATGGTAATGCCTCTGATTTTTACAGCATTTGTCAATGCAGGCATCACCAAACATGATGCCTGGCGTTATGCCATGATAATACCTGGGGCAATTCTACTGATAATGGCATTTTTGTATTACAGATTTACTAAAGATACGCCTGCCGGGAATTTTTCGGAAATTGAACGAGTGCAGGAGAAAAAATCATTTTCATGGAAAGATTTGTCAGATTGGCGTATATGGGCTCTGGCATTTGCCTATGCCGTCTGTTTTGGAATGGAGATTACCTTTGACGGTGTGGCTACGCTTCATTTTGTTGATACGTTTAAACTCAGTCAGGAGAGTGCCGGGATGTGGGCAGGTATTTTTGGAGGTATGAACCTTTTTGCCAGAGCCATTGGAGGAATAGTTGCTGATAAAGTTGGAAGCAAATACGGCATGAAAGGTAAAGGCTGGTTGCTTGCCAGTGTATTATGTTTTGAAGGGTTAGGTTTATTGCTTTTCTCACAAGCTCAAAACCTACCAATAGCCATTATTTCTATGCTGGCATTTGCCATGTTTCTAAAAATGGCAAATGGTACCACATACGCCATTGTACCATTTGTCAATAAAAAAGCAGTGGGTATGGTAAGTGGTATTGTCGGAGCAGGTGGCAATCTGGGAGGAATGTTATTTGGTTTTCTCTTCAAATCAGAATCTATCACATATTCTCAGGCATTTATGTACATAGGATTTACAGTAATTGCTGTTGCTCTTTTAATCTTACTTACCCGTTTTGAGACTTCAGAAAAACCTGTTTCTGAAAGCGAATTTGCTGGCAAAACTGCCTGAATTACTACGACTGATAAAATGGTTGAATTGCTTTAGCTGTTACTTATGCAACAATCAATCTATTTCACCATGAACAGACTGGAGAATAAATAACAAATATTGAAGAGTAACACCCATGAAAACAGAAAGCTTTAAATCTACCTGTTGCTATTGTGGCGTAGGTTGTGGAATTGTGGTACATAAACAGGCAAATGGGAAATTGACGGTAGAGGGAGATAAAGATCATCCTTCGAGCAAGGGTATGTTGTGTAGCAAAGGCATGAATCTGCATTATACTGTGATGGAGCAAAAAGACCGACTTTTGTACCCTCAGATGCGGTTTAATAAAAATATGCCTTTGCAGCGGGTTTCGTGGGATACTGCTCTGGATAAAGCAACTGCTGTTTTCAAAACGTTTATAGAAAAATATGGACCCGATTCGGTTGGTTTTTATGCATCTGGTCAGTGCCTTACAGAAGAATATTATGTAATTAATAAACTGATGAAAGGATTTATCGGCAGCAATAATATAGACACCAATTCTCGTCTGTGCATGAGTTCGGCAGTTGTTGGATACAAACTGGCATTAGGGGAAGATACCGTACCAGTAAGTTATGATGACATTGAACTGGCAGATTGCTTTCTGGTAGCCGGGGCAAACCCAGCCTGGTGCCATCCTATTATTTGGCGAAGGGTCGAAGCTCATAAAACTGCAAATCCAGATGTAAAGATTATCTGTGTAGATCCCCGCAAAACCCAGACGGCTGCTATTGCTGATTTGCATTTGCAACTCTTACCCGGAACAGATATTACTCTTTTTAATGCCATCAGCCGAATTTTGATTGAAAATGAATGGATTGATAAAACTTTTATTGAAAATTATACTGATGGATTTGAAAAACTGAAAGTCATTGTTTTTCAGACAACTCTCGAAGAATCAGCCAAAGTTTGTGATGTACCCGCCGAGAAAATAAAACTGGCTGCCCAATACATTCATGAGGCAAATGGGTTTATTTCTATGTGGACAATGGGTTTAAACCAGAGTGTAGTAGGTGTCAATAAAAATCTTAGTCTGATAAACCTGAATCTGATAACCGGTAAAATCGGGAAACCGGGCTCCGGTCCTTTTTCTCTTACAGGTCAGCCCAATGCAATGGGTGGCAGAGAAGTAGGGGGCTTGTCTAATTTACTTCCGGCACATCGCAATCTTTTAGATGCCAGTCACAGGTTAGAAGTAGAAAATTTTTGGAATAGTAAACCAATTGCTCCAAAACCCGGCTTATCAGCAGTAGAAATGTTTGAGGCACTGGCAGATGGCAGAATGAAAGCAATATGGATTATCTGCACCAATCCTTTGCTCAGTATGCCAGATGTAAGACTGGTAGAAAAAGCCCTTAAAAATGCAAAATTTGTAGTAGTACAGGATATGTCAACAACGCCAGAGACTATCCCTTATGCTGATGTGGTGTTGCCGGCAGCTACCTGGGCTGAGAAAGAAGGTACCATGACCAACTCTGAACGCAGAATTACCCACCTTCAAAAAATTACAGATGCCCCCGGTGAAGCTTTACCTGATGCCGAAATAATTATCCGTTTTGCTCATAAAATGGGATATGGACAATATTTTCCATACAAAAATGCCTCTGAAATTTTTGAGGAACACTGCAAACTGACTGCCGGAACAAACATGGACATTTCAGGTCTGAGTTATCAGGTTTTACAGGAAAAAAGATCGGTTCAGTGGCCTTATTCAGTGACAGGAAAGGCAGAAGAACCGAAAAGACTGTTTAGTGATTTTAAATTTTATACGCCTAACCAAAAAGCCCAGATTCATGGATGTGAAGGAGACAATCTCTCAGAAAAATTATCTCCTGAGTTGCCATTGATTTTAACCACAGGTCGTATCAGAGACCAATGGCATACCATGAGCCGGACAGGCAAAGTACAAAAACTCAATCAACATATTCCACAACCTTTTCTGGAAATACACCCCCTTGATGCCAGAGAACGTAACCTGAAAGACAATGATTTGGCTTTGATTAAAAATGACAGGGGTGAGGTAAAAGTAAAAATCAAGGTTACAGAAGATATTAAATCAGGTATTGTTTTTTTACCGATGCACTGGGGCAAAATTTTGAATAATGATGCTGTAAGAACCAATAACCTCACCAACAGCCTGATGGATGCCCGCTCCAAAGAGCCGGATTTGAAATTTGCTGCCGTTGAAGTGGAAAAATACAAAAAACCTTTTCAAAAGATTGTTGTAATCGGAGCAGGTTCTGGTGGATTGGGGTTTATCAGAACTTATAGAGAACTAAATGAGCAGGATGAAATACATGTTTTTTCCAAAGAAATCCACCCATTTTATAACCGTGTTATGCTTCCGGATTACATTTCAGGTGAACAAACCTGGGAACAATTGGTAAAACTGAGAGAAGAAGAATTTTGGCAGTTAAACATTGTTGTACACAAAGGCATAAGCATTGTCAATATTGACCGCAACAATAAAGTTATAACAGATTCTAAAGGAGAAGAACATAGCTATGATATCCTGATTCTGGGAATGGGTAGCCGGGCTTTTATGCCTAAAGATGTACCTTTAGATTTACCGGGCATCTTTAACATGCGTAGCCGGACAGATGCTGATGCCTTGGTAAAATGTATAAATGAAAGAGCCTCTGCTAATTTGCATATAAAAACTCTTGAGAATGCTCATGTGGTAATAGTAGGGGGTGGTTTGCTGGGCTTGGAGCTGGCTGCTTCTTTAAGAGAAATTGAATTGCAAGTAACAGTTGTGCAGAGAATTGGTCGTTTCATGGATCGTCAGCTTGACCCACTGGCAAGCAGCCTGCTTCATGAAGAAATTATAGACAGAGGTATTGAAGTCTTGTATAATGATGAAGTACAACGTTTTTATGGAACTTCAAAACTGGAAGGGATACGACTAAAAAGTGGCAGAAAAATAGATTGTGATGCCATTGTTTTTGCAGTTGGTACCATTCCAAATATCGAAATTGCCCGGGAAGCCGGATTAGATTGTAACCGTGGAGTAACGGTAAACGAGTACCTCCAAACGAGTGACCCAACTATTTTTGCATTCGGGGAAGTAGCAGAGTTTAACAGGCAGATGTGGGGAATTACGGCTGCTGCCGAAGAGCAGGCAGGTGTGGCTGCCCGGTTTATCAACGGCGATATTGCAGGTTATTATACAGGGTCACTGTCTATGAACATCATGAAAATGAAAGGTTTGGAACTATGTTCTTTCGGTATCACCGAAGTTCCGCAGGATGCTCCTGAATATGAAGAAATTATATTTCTGGATAAAGCCAAACGTTATTATAAGAAATGTATCATCCGAAATGACAAACTCGTTGGAGCTATTTTGATGGGAGATAAATCGGAATTTCTGGAATTTAAAGAGCTGATAGCCAAAGGCACTGAGCTTTCCGAAAAGCGATTACAATTACTGCGTTCTGGCAAAAAAGCAGAGCCGGTTATCGGAAAACTGGTTTGCTCATGCAATAATGTAGGAGAAGGCAATCTGATAAATAAAATCACTGCCGGTTGTACAAGCCTTTCACAACTTTGTCAGGAAACCGGAGCCGGAACCGGCTGTGGCAGTTGCCGACCCGAAGTAAAAACCATTCTGGAAAAAAATACCGAAGAAGTGGTGGTCTAAAATGGCAAGCAGACAGGTTTTAAATAAAGATTATCAAATTGGTTTGTTGCTAAATGGTTGATTGATGTTGCAACAATAAAGACATTGAGCAATACAACTATATCTTCATGTTTTGTGTAAATGCCTGATTTTTACCTAACATATAACTAAAGTCAATTTATGCAGGACTATTTTAAAGTTAAAATCAATTTTACAGGAGGGATAGTTTCACCAGGTGTTTTACAAAATATCCTGATTTTTGCACATGGAGCAGGTATTCGTAAAGTTCGGTTTGGTCTGCGACAGCAGTTGATAATGAATGTTTTTGGAGAAGAAATGAAGGATTTAACCCATCATCTGACTGCCAAAAATATTGATTTTGAAGTAAATACTGATACTTATCCTAATATTGTGAGTTCTTATGCTGCCGAAGAAATTTTTAGTAATTTTAATTGGCTTACGGAAGGAATTTATAAAGATATTTTCGATTTGTTTGACTATCATCCCCGCCTCAAAATCAATATCTCTGACAATAACCAAAGTTTTACACCATTTTTTACCGGGAATCTCAATTTTATCGCTTCTTCCAGCACCAATTACTGGTATTTGTATCTGAGATTTCCAAAAACCAACCAGATTTTTCTCTGGAAAGACCTGATCTACACCAATGAAATTCCCAGACTTTCCCAAAAAATAGAAGAAAAAATTTATGAATTACCTGAGTTATTTTATGGAAATGACAAAGCAAATGGCGATGAGTTGTATAAAAGTATAATGGCTTCTAACAAATTTATAAGTCGGTTAGCTGATGAAGAATTACTTTTACCACCTTTTCAGTTGCCCTATTACGAAGGATTTAATAAATATGGAAATAAGACCTGGCTGGGCATTTACCGTCGTGATGAACAGTTTGACGTCAGATTCTTAAATGACCTTTGCAATCTCTGTCTGAAAACCAAAGTTGGACAAATCTGTATTACTAACTGGAAGTCTCTGATTATTAAAGATATTGACACCAAAGATCGTGAAAAGTGGAGCAGATTGCTGGGGTATTATCAGCTAAATATCCGTCATGCAGCCAATGAGCTCAACTGGCAGATTGAAGATGATAATGAGCAGGCTCTTGCCCTCAAGCAATATATCGTAAAGGAACTGGACAAGTCGGACAGCCGGACTTTCGGGATGAGTTTTGCCATACAAACCAGACCCAAATCTGAGCTTTTTGGGTCGGTGGTCTTACGTCAAAAGCCCCTTATTTCACTATTTGGAATGCCCCTGTGGTTTAAATATGATATTCTTTATACTGAAAACTTCAATCCGAATAGCAGGAGTTATATAGTATTTGAAAAGAACCTTTTGAAAATGCACCTTCCTGAGCAGATTCGCAGACTTTGTCATACTTTCTATCGCTTTACAACCAAAGAAACACTTCCCGAAAAAGAGTCAATTACCACCTATGAAGAGTCACAAGACAGCAAGCCAGAACACATTGTTCACCAGTGCAAACATTGTTTGACTGTGTATGATATACAGTTTGGGGATGCTATCAATCAAATTGAGCCGGGTTTTGCCTTTGAAGATTTACCCGAAACATACCATTGTCCTACTTGTGAAGCCCCTAAAACGGACTTTCATGCCATTAAAGCAGAAATAGTTTATTTATGAAATCACTTACAGGATTGGTTTTGTGTGGTGGAAAAAGTTCTCGTATGGGTACTGACAAGGGCTTGCTGAAAATCTCAAGTAAAACCTGGGCACAACACACTTTTGATAAACTCAGTCAGGTGTGTAAAACAGTTTATATCTCCATAAATCCTGCTCAGCTTCCTTTTTATATGGAAGTCTTTAAGCCTGTATCACTGCTTACAGACAGTGTTTCGGTGCAAGGTCCTTTAACCGGCTTACTAAGTTTTCATCACCTTTTTCCTGAAGAAAATGTTTTATTGCTGGCATGTGATATGCCATATCTGACCGTTGATACACTTCGGCTACTGTCAGATAAATTCTATTATGATGATACAAACCATAATTTCTATGCTTTTCACGCTTCAGGTTTTTTGGAGCCTTTGTGTGGCATTTATACAGCTTTGGGGTTAAGTAAAGTGTATCAAGATTACCAATCTCATAATTTAACCTCTTTTGGCTTAAAAGAGTTATTTAAAAACTATCCTTCTCTCACGATACCACATCCTAACAGTGAGGATTTTCAAAATTGTAACTCACCTGAAGATATTTAATTTCTCAACAATCACACTTTTACTTTCTTACAAAGCTGTTAAAAAACAGATATGTTCCCAGTATAAAGTCCAAGACACCAGTAGCATGGTCTTTTCCTGACAGTTTTACTAGCTCTATTTGCTCAACTCCAGCCTTTTGCATGGTATTATAAGTATCTTCCGAATTAAAATATGGAACTAACTTATCGGCATCACCATGATACAATCTCATAGGAATATTAGGCTTCCAATTATAAATATCATTGTCTGCTAAAGCCTTAAAAAAAGCAGTATCGGTTTTATCAGTAATGTCTTTCTTAAAACTATCTGTAAAAGCATCTTTTAGTTTTACATTCAAATCTGCCTTAAAAAGTCCGTTATGAATTCGGGAAGCATAAGGTTCTTTAAAATAAAAAGCAGTTGGGCGGTTGAGTTTATAGAGCTTGTCATAGGTCTGCAATACCCATACATACAATCTGTTGTAAGACGTATTAGTATTTTGCTGTTGTGTAATAATGTATTCTAAAAACTTTGTTTTATAGTAAGCTCCTGCACCAAGAGATGAAGCTATAAGGTGAAATTCATTCGGAAACTTTTCTTCAAGCATTTTTTGCAGAGCCATTGTTGCATATCCACCTTCTGAATAGCCTGCCAGAAAAACCTTTTCCCAGCCGTTCATCTTTTTACTTTCACAATACTCACGACAAGCCCTCAGCATATTTACACAAGCACTTGCCAGCGAATGATTGTGTTCGTAAGGATGAGGAATATTTTTGGAGCTGCCATAACCGATATAATCCGGACACACAACTATAAAACCCTGTGAAGCCAGCAGCGTGGCATATTTATAAGTAGTGCTTTGAGGGGAATAGTAGGATGGAGCTTCTATATCCTGTAAAATAGTGCCATGCTGGTAGCTAATGACACCAAGAGGTTTTACATTTACCGGAATGAGTAATGCTCCGGAAGCCAATATGGCGGAGCTATCCGGAGCAATGGTTTTATAAACAATTTTTCTTACTTCTACCCCATATTTTACAGAGGTTTTCAGCAATGAATGATTAAACCGGGCTTTAATTTGAAAAGTGGTATAGTTGCCAATGAATAAAGCAGACGACAAATGTGTAGTGCTTTGGGCTATACCCACCTCTATCATAGCCAGTATCGACACACTTGTCATCCACACCCGATTTTTTATTTGACTCATTGAGTTTTACTTGGGTTGCAGTCTGATAAAAGGAATAATCATTTCTTCAAGCGAAACGCCCCCATGCTGAAAAGTATCTTTGTAATAATTAACATAATAATTGTAATTATTAGGGTACGCAAAGAAATAGTCTGCTGTCGCAAATACATAAGCCGTCGATACGTTGATTTTAGGCAAGAAAAAACGTTCAGGTTTCCTTACTACTACTACATCATCTTCGTCATCAAAACCCAGATTTTTGCCTTGTTTGTATCGCAGGTTGGTATTGGTATTTTTATCACCTACAATTTTAAACGGACGTTTTACTCTTACCGTGCCGTGATCGGTAGTGATAATGATTTTCACTTTCTTTCCGGCAAGTTTTCTAAGCATTTCGAGTAAAGGAGAGTGCTGAAACCAGGAAAGTGTAATGGAACGATAAGCTGATTCGTCAGGTGCCAGCTCCCGTATCATTTGCATATCCGTACGGGCATGCGAAAGCATATCTACAAAATTATACACAATCACATTAAAAGGAGTATTAAGCAGGTTGTTCAGGTTGTCAACTAAATTTTTACCCTGCCCGATATTAAGAATCTTGTTGTACGAAAACTTAAAATCCATCCGGTTGCGTTGTAACTGCTTCCTCAAAAATTCGTCTTCATGGTTGTTTTTGCCCTCTTCTTCGTCATTATCATTCACCCATAAATCGGGGTGATTTTTTTCCATTTCAGCCGGAGTAAGTCCCGAAAAAATAGCATTTCTGGCAAATGCAGTAGTTGTGGGAAGGATAGAATAATAAGTACTTTCTTCCAGAATATTAAAATACTCAGATATGATGGTTTCGAGCATCTTCCACTGGTCATATCGCAGGTTATCAATCAAAAAGAAAAATACAGGCTCATTTTGGTCAATCAACGGAAATACTTTTTTCTTCATCAGGTGGTGAGAAAGCAGAGGTTTTTCAATCTTGGGGTCGTTGAGCCAGTCTTCATAATTGTTCTGAATAAAACGGGTAAAATTGGTATTTGCCTCACTCTTTTGCATATCCAATACTTCACCCATACTATTTTCTGTAGTACCCAGCTCCAGTTCCCAGAACACCAGTTTTTTATAGACATCTGCCCATTCTTCAAACCCCAAATCATCGCCAAACGCCATGCTTATATTTCTGAAGTCCTGCTGATAACCAAGGTTTGTTTTTTCAGTAATGAGACGTTTATTGTCTAAGATTTTTTTTACGGAAAGCAAAATCTGACTGGAATTGAGGGGCTTAATAAGGTAATCTGCTATCTTAGAACCGATAGCTTCTTCCATAATATGTTCTTCCTCACTTTTGGTAATCATCACCACCGGCAAGTTGGGTTTCATGGCTTTGATTTGTGAGAGGGTTTCCAGTCCGGAAATACCCGGCATATTTTCATCCAGAAAAACAATATCATAATTTTCTTCCCTGCATTTTTCCAGAGCATCAGCCCCACTGTTTACAGGCGTAATATCATAGCCCTTGTTTTGCAGGAAAAGTATATGAGGTTTGAGAAATTCGATTTCGTCGTCAGCCCAGAGAATAGTGTATCGTTGCATTATAAAATAAGCGTTTATTAATCAGTGTGTTATTAAAAATTATTAATGAATGGTTAACTTGGTTTATTGTTAATTCCAAATCCGTCATTTATCGATATTTTGTTGAGAAATGTTAAATATTGAATTTTATGTGATAATCATTCTTTTTGAACGAAGATAGCAGGTTAAAATTTTATGCCATTATTTTCTATATTTCTTCGTCTTCCTGTTCAGCAGAAGATTTTCTGCGGGGAAAAGGAAAAAATTTGATTGCAATCTTTTCTTCAATATCTGCCAGTTCTATTCGTAAAGCATTGGTTGATAAATAAATCTCAATCATAAGAATAGTCAGCGAAACCATCAACAACACCAGACTTGCCCCAAAAACCCATATTGCAAGAGAGATTTTATTATTTACAATCAGATACATGCTGAGTACTGCAAAAAAAATGCAAATCACACCGATTGCCTGCATGTTTTGTATTAAAGTAAGCCGGAGACGAAGATTTTTTATCTGTGCCAGAATTTTAGGATTATGTTCTTCATTGTATTCTTTATGTAAACTTCTGACTAATGAAGCTATTGCCAGAAACCGGTTGGTGTATGCCAGTATCAGTAGCGAGATGGTAGGAAAAAGCAATGCCGGGGCATTGAGAGATAGTTCCATGTAACGTTTTACTGTTTTTTATGAGCCACCGCCAAGTTATCATCTTTTCCTGAAAAGGAAAGAAAAACGTTTGCATTTGTTTTTTGGCAGAAAATTTATTTTTTTTAATGCAGGTATCAGAAATGTTATGCAAAAACTTGTTTTTACCGCTTCGGTTATTTCCGGTAAGTCTCATTGTTGTAGTATTTCCTCTTCTAATCCCACTGGTAATATCGTATGACTGAAATAAGAAAACAACAAATACTCTAACTTGCCGAAAGATTTATAGTGTCATTATGAAAAAATGCTTGCTTTTACTGATTATAAGTATAAATCTCCTGTGTGTGAATGCTCAGGCTCAGAATGTTAATTTGGCAGATACCATCACCCACCCTCTCAGGGAGGACAATGGCTCTGTTAATTTAAGAAAATTTGATGAAGCCAGTCTGGATAGTTATCGGTCAAATAAAGATTTTCAGTACGACAGAGAGGTAAAAAAGGTAAATTTAAACTGGCTGGGTGAAATTCTGGAATGGCTCTACAAACATATATTCAGAAATATGTCAGGACAGCAAGGCTCTTCTTCTACTCTGATATTATTTAGGGTAATTTGTATTGCTTTAGTAATTTTTGCAGTTTTCAGGCTTGTGAAGGCAGATTGGTTCAGCATTTTTCAGAGACGTTCCCGCAAATCTGAAGATGTTGGCTTTGAAGACATCACCGAAAATATTCACGAACTCGACTTCAATAAGCTTATCAGTGAAGCCATACAACTGCAAAATTATAAACGGGCAACACGGCTGCTTTATCTGAAAACTTTAAAAACCCTCTCTGACCGAAACGTCATAGACTGGCAGTTGCACAAAACCAATTATGATTATATCAGAGAACTTGGCAAGTATTCTTATCAGCACGATTTTCAACGTCTTACTTTTTTGTTTGAATACATCTGTTACGGTGATTTTCACATTGGCAGCAACCAGTTTCATGAAGTACAAGACGAGTTCAGGGCTTTTGAGCAAAAAACAACCAAAGCAATTTTTGCCTAATCTCCATAAACAAGCACTTACAGTTTAAGAAATGAATCGAAAAAATGCAATATATTGGGTAATTTTAGGAGTAGTAATAGGATTGGTGTACCTTATAGAATCTATGGCTCCTAAACGCATAGACTGGGCGGTTACCTATTCATCAGAAGATAAAAACCCTTATGGAAGCTATGTAGTATTTAAAGAATTACATCATATTTTTCCGGGAAAGAAGACTGAATCGACTCGTTCCAGTTTTTATGAACTCTTTGATCATGAAAGTACAGACATAAAGAATTATATCTGCATCGATCAGGATTTCAGCCCAGATGAGCTTGAAACCCAAACATTGCTCGAAATGGTTAATAAAGGCAATAATTTATTTATTGCCACGGAAAGTATAACCGGATATCTGGCGGATACATTACGGATTAATATTACCAGTGATTTTAAGTTTGAGGGTAAAATCAGTTTGAATTTTGTAAATCCGGCTCTTACTGCTTCACCTTTTTATGCTTTTGAAAAAAGTGGCTTGGTATCGTATTTTGGACGTTATGACAGCACTCGTACCATTATGCTGGGCAAAAACAACCTCAATCGCCCTACTTATATAAAAATCCCATACGGACAGGGGAATTTTTATATTTCATCTACTCCTATTGCTTTTACAAACTATCATATTCTGGAAGAACGCAATTCTGAGTATGTATCAAAGTCATTTTCTTATTTGCCGGTAGCTGATATAGTTTGGAATGAGTATTATAAATCAGGCATAGAAACCAATGGAGAGTCTGAATCACCATTCCGGTTTTTCCTGAGCAATCCACCTTTACAATGGGCTTTGTATCTGACAATAATTAGTCTGCTGGTTTTTATTTTCTTTGAAGCCAAACGTAAACAGCGTATTATTCCAGTTATCAAACCTTTAAGTAATACTACACTTGAGTTTACCGAAACAGTAGGCAGTCTGTATTTTCAATATGGAGATCATAAAAACATTGCAGAGAAAAAAATTACTTATTTTCTGGAAGGAGTACGTAGCAAGTATTTTATAAAAACTATTGATTTGGATAAAACAACGGCAGAAGCTCTGGCTCTGAAATCAGGAGTTTCATTGCAAAACGTTATTATTTTGTTTCAAAAAATCAATTTCATCCGAAGTCGGTCGGTTATTGCTGAAGAAGATTTATTGGCTCTTAATCGTGCTATTGATATTTTTCAGATGGAAGCTATATAAAAATACTGGCAAAGTTCTGCATTTCGTTTGCCTTTGCCAGCTAATTTAAAATCAGTCGTCAGCCTCCCTCGCCGGAATTTCTACGATAAACTTTGAGCCATATCCTTTGCCCTGACTTTCAGCTACAATCCTGCCGTTTTGTTGTTCGGCAAATGTTTTACATATATATAACCCTAATCCTACACTTTTTTCCCCACCGGTAGGTTGGGCACTCAATGTCTGAAATTTGCCAAACATTTTTTTCCTGTCTTTTTCATCAAAACCCAATCCTTCGTCCTGCACCCAAAGTATAATATTCTCTTTTATATAATCTGCTCCAATTGTTATTTTTTTGCCCTGTTCTGAATACTTAATGGCATTACTCAAAAGATTGGTTAGAATCTGCTCGGTTTTAAGTTTATCCAGAATAAAACTTTTTTGGGTATTTATCTTTTGCTCTATTTCCTGAATTTTATAGGCTATATCCAGTTTGAATTTTTCGATAATATCTTCAATCATTTGCCTCAGATTAACTTTTTGTAATAGCACTACTGATTCCTGAGATTCCATTCGTGCAGAAACAAGCAGCTCTTCCAGCATTACCAAAGCACTTGCAGATGTTTTCTTAATCAGGTTGACGTATTCTTCAATATTCTCAGTATTACTGTTATGAATTTCGGACTGCAATAAATCAGAAAGAGCTTTGATATTGGCAAATGGTTTTCTCAAATCATGCGAAAGAATAGACAAAACATTATTTTTTACAATTAATTCTGTATGCAGTCTGAGATTATCTTCGTTTACATCATTGATGTTTGAAAAAACAATAAACTGATACTCTCTATCAATAGTGGTTTTTATATCAAACCAGTTATAAACCCCACTTTTTAATCTGATACGGGCAATGTTTGATGTTATATTTTCGCCGGCAGAAATTGCATTTTCCACAGCTTTTAATCTTTCAGACTTAATAGCTACCCGATAAATAGCTTGCGGAAAGACTAATTTATACCAGGCTTTCATATCTGGAATTTCTTCGATAGCATATCCTATCACATTTCTGAATTCTCTATTCAAATATTGAGTCTTCAATACCCCGTCTTCGTTTTTAACAATTAACAAAGGAACTGGCAGATTTTCAATCGAATGAATCAACACCTCCTGATCAAGAGATGACAGTATTAGTTTATTCATATTCCCAGAGAAATTTGACGAATATCAAGAATAGTTTTTAATTTACCAAAGTCGTTTAATTGTGTTTAGTTGGTGAAAAGCCATAAAGAGTAGAATAATTTACATGTTTTTTTTACCTTTTGTTTAGTTGTTCTGCCTTTCATCCGCAATTATCAGCGATTTAGACAGTTTTTGTAATTTTAAGGCATAATCGGCTACTCATTTCTCAAAAATTGTTACTCACTTAACCTTAATTCTTATTATGGAAAATCAAGTTCAGAATCCGAATGCTCCTACTACTGCCCGTCTGGCCATTAAATGGGGTGCAATTTGTGGCGTTCTTTTTATCATTTACACCTTAATTACTTATCTGACCGGATTAGTGTTTAATGAAGCAATGCAGTGGGTAGGAATAATTCTCACTTTGGGTATTATAGGTTATTGCCAATATGCAGCCATGGGAGAATATAAAAATACTCACGAAGGTTTTATATCTTATGGGCAAGGTCTAGGTTTAGGCACCATGTTAGGAGGTGTTTCTGGTGTGGTTTCGGGAGCTTTTAGTACAATATATAATAATTTTATCGATCCCTCTATTATGGTAAAAATAATGGAGAAACAGAAAGATAAAGCATTTGAAGCTTGGGAAAAACAAGGTATATCTGAGTCTCAGGCAGAAGATATGTGGGAAAAAACACAAGGCATGATGGGCTTTATGCAAAATCCCGGTGTAACTTTTTTATTTAGTATTGTAGGCTCCTTAATTTTTGCTTTTATAATAGCTCTCATCGTATCTGCCATACAGAAAAAAGATAAACCGGTTTTCTGATAATGAAAACAAAACAGACTCGTTAAAAACTTGCCCCTTGCATCTTGTAAGGGGCTTTATTTTTTATATTTTTGCCAGAATATGCAACCCACTATCCAGATTTCTGCTGTTATACCCTCTTATAACGAAGAAGAATCTCTGCCGGAATTATGCCGGTGGATTACCAGTGTAATGAATGCCAACGATTTTACCTACGAAATCATTATTATTGATGATGGAAGTAATGATAACTCATGGGAGGTAATTAGCAGGCTTTGTAAAGAGAATCTTTATATCAAAGGCATTCAGTTTAATCGTAATTATGGCAAATCAGCTGCCCTGCAAACCGGATTCAGGGCTACAAATGGAGAAGTTGTGATTACAATGGATGCAGACCTGCAAGATAGCCCCGACGAGATTCCGGCACTTTACAGAATGATTACTCAGGATGGGTATGATTTGGTATCAGGCTGGAAGCAAAAACGCCACGACCCGATTAGCAAAACCATTCCGAGCAAGTTTTTTAACTTTGTTACCCGTAAAATATCTGGCATACAACTCAATGATTTTAACTGCGGGCTGAAAGCATATAAAGCCAAAGTGGTAAAAAGTATTGAAGTATATGGCGAAATGCACCGTTATATTCCGGTAATAGCCAAATGGGCAGGATTTAAAAAAATAGGTGAAAAAGTGGTAGAACACCGTGCCAGAAAGTATGGTGTAACCAAATTTGGTCTCGAACGTTTTATTTTTGGGTTCCTGGATTTGTTGTCTATCACCTTTGTCAGCCGTTATCGTAAGAGTCCGATGCACTTATTTGGTACACTTGGCACCTTGTCATTTTTGATAGGTTTTCTCATTGCAGTTATCCTTATCGGACAACGGGTATATAGTATTTGGTTTTTGCATATAATAAGCCGTAGCATAACAGAGCAGCCATTATTTTTTCTGGCAATTACCGCTTTGATAGTTGGTTCCCAGCTTTTTCTGGCAGGTTTTCTCGGAGAAATGATGGTGCTGAATAATCCAGGCAAATCCGATTATTTAATAGCTCAACGCCTGAATATGGATAACCAATAACCCAACGTTTGCTCTAAAATTTTTTACTAATGCACAGAATATATTTTATCGCTATTTTATTTTTTCTGTTTTCCTGTCAAAACAAATCTGCAAATGACGATCAGTCAGATACTGGCAATCCTGAAAATAATCCTACACCCAGCGATCAACTTGTAGAAGCCAAGAATGAGGAAAGCAGTAATGGTGAAATTAATAATAAGAACCAAAAATCTGCCGGAAGCAGCCACGAACAAAACATAATGGCTTTTCCGGATTTAAAAGTAGTGAGTCCGGCAGGTTTTGATAATGCCTATGTTTTTTATGATTCGGAACACAGCCAGCTTATCAATGAAAAAGATACTGCCCGAGATGCCGAACCCACTGTATCAGTAATTAAAACCAAGTTAGATGTAAAGGAAAAAGATATATATACAATTACTTTTAGCCCTGGTTTGAGCAATGACCCTCTTTTTATAGTAAAAAAAGGGAAAAAAGAGATTGGTAATTTTAATGCCAATGAACTCATTATTCCGGGAAATGGTACAGTTTATACTTCATCCCGTACTAACAATCTTTTTGACCAACGCCGGAAATATCAACTCAAGGATGGTAAAATTCAGGAAGTAAAGCAGCCTTTTTTGTATGTAGGCTTACAAACCAAAACCAATGCAGCCATCCAGCTATATTCTTCAAATGATTTTAAACAAGTATTGGCTTCAATCCCAAAAGATACAGATATAGAAGTGCTGGTAAGCAGTGGTAAAAATTATCTTATTCGTACTCCATTCGGCTTAACGGGCTGGTGGAAAAATACTTCTGGTAAAGATACTCCCATTGAAGCATTGAAGTTTGAAGGAGATTGATTGCGTCACTTTTTTAATTAAAAACATAAAACTCTTTCCAGTTTCTTTGGAAAGAGTTTTATGTTTAATTTCTAAAACAAACTTATACTAATTTAAAAGTTGTGTTGCGAGACTTGGCAAGTCTTGAGAGATATTGTATGAATTGAGATGATTTCTCAAGACTTACCAAGTCTTTTACGCATTCTATCTTTTAAATAGGTATTATTTCAAGCCTCCAATCATATCTTTCGGCACAACCCACTCATCAAATTGTTCACTTGTTAGCAAGCCTAATTCTAATGCAGCCTGACGCAGAGAAGTACCCTCTTTATGGGCTTTCTTCGCTATTTTGGCTGCATTTTCATAACCGATATGTGTATTAAGAGCTGTAACGAGCATCAGCGAATTTTCGAGATTACGTTCAATTACAGGCATATTTGGTTCTATACCTACCGCACAATGTTTGTCAAAACTATCACAGGCATCTCCCAGCAGACGGGCAGCCATCAACAGATTAAAGATAATAACAGGTTTAAAAACATTGAGTTCAAAATGTCCGTTCATACCACCAGCAGTAATGGCAGCATCATTTCCAATAACCTGACAGCAAACCATCGTAAGGGCTTCACATTGGGTAGGATTTACTTTGCCTGGCATAATAGAAGAACCCGGTTCATTTTCAGGAATCAGAATTTCGGCAATACCGGCACGTGGACCAGAAGCCAGCATACGAATATCATTGGCAATTTTCATCAGAGAAACCGCAAGTCCTTTTAAAGCTCCGGAAGTAGCCACAGCAGCGTCGTGGGCAGCCAAGGACTCATATTTATTAGGTGCTGATTTAAAAGGTTGTCCAGCCAGTGCAGCAATTTTTTTAGCAACCAGTTCAGAATATCCTTTTGGAGTATTCAATCCTGTTCCTACTGCTGTTCCGCCCAGAGCCAGTTCAGAAAGATGCTCAAGCGTAGCTTCCAGATGTTTGATAGCATGGTCGAGCTGTGCTACATACCCTGAAAATTCTTGTCCCAGCGTCAAAGGAGTGGCATCCATAAAGTGAGTTCTTCCTATTTTTACTACATCCATATATTCAGTTGATTTATGATGTAGTGTATTACGAAGCTGCTTTACATTAGGAATAGTATGTTCTACTACAGCTCTATACGCTGCAATACTCATGGCTGTCGGAAAAGTGTCGTTAGAAGACTGAGACTTATTTACATCATCATTCGGATGAATTTTCTTTTTTTCATCCAGCAGATTACCGCCCAGTAATACGTGGGCACGATTGCCAATTACCTCATTCACATTCATGTTAGACTGCGTACCTGAGCCGGTTTGCCATACTACCAATGGAAACTGGTCGTTGAGCTTGCCTTCCAGAATTTCATCACACACCTGCTGAATGATTTCTGATTTATCTTTTGCTAATACTCCCAATTCCTGATTGGTTTGAGCCGCAGCTTTTTTGAGAATAGCAAATGCCTGAATTACTTCCAGAGGCATTTGATGCCCTCCAATAGTAAAATTTTCTTTAGAACGCTGTGTTTGAGCACCCCAATATACATGAGCTGGTACTTTTACCTCGCCCATTGTGTCTTTTTCTATTCTGTATTCCATGAGAGTTGACGCTTTTAGTATTAAATTTAATTAATTGCAATTTTGCCTTGCGAAATAACAAAAACAACCTTAAAAGCCCAACTCCCGGATATTAATTGTGAAGGGCTGAATTGTTAAATTGCTTGGAGATTGATAAGCAATTTAACAATTCAGCCCTTTAGTCTTTACTTTACTACTGATTTAAGGCATTTGCCTTTAAAAATATTACCAGAATTTTACACCTGCCAGTCGGTTAAGTTCAAGTTTTGATAATATCAGCTGATATTCAAACTGAATTTTGTTGAGTTGGGCTTCTTGTAGAGCAGTTTGGGCAGTAAGTTGCTCAAGACTGGTAATTACACCATTCTTATATCGGGTTTCTGCCAGTTTTACAGCATATTCTGCCTGCTGAATCTGTCCTTCCGATAAAGTTATTTTTTGCTGAACAGATTTGTAATCACTCACCACTTGTTCTATATTATTCTTCAAAGCAAGTTTTTGACTTTCGGTAGTATATTGAGATTGCTGAAGACTAGTTTTGGCAAGACTTTGTTGTAATTTGTTACGATTGCCATTATATATCGGCACAGACAGTCTGGCTCCCAAAGAAGTATTGAACCTGAATTTATCAATATCCGGCTGAATTCCGTTTTTAAAGCCAGCTGAACCGGATAGTGATAATGTAGGGTAAAATCCCCGTGAAGCAATCTGAAAATCCTGTTGCACTACTTTTTCATGGTCTTTGGTTATTTTTAAATCCCAGTTTGTTTCCTGAGCTTTAGCAAAAGCATTATCAGTTGTGATTTCCTGTAATTTCCAGTCAAAACCTGTTTCTTTTCCTATTTGTCCTCGAGAATCTTTTCCTATCAGATTATTAAGATAAATATACTGTTTTTCGAGTTGGTTTTGTAAATCTATCAGACGAGTTTCAGCATTTTTATAACGCACCTGTGTGGAAATAAGATTGAAATCAATTTCATCACCATTTTTAATTCTATCGCTTATTACCTTTTCATTTTCAGTAAGTAATTTCAGCTGAGATTGCTGTACTTCAATAGCTTTTTGCAGATAAACAATACCATAATACAAAGTAGCTACCTGATAGGCAAGGGTATTCTTTACACCTTCTACATTGTTTCTGGCAGATTCTACCTCCAGTTTGTTTTTCAGTATGCTTGCCTGAGTTCTTCCAAAATCATAAGCTACCCAGCTTGCGTTAATGGCAGTACTGTAATTGTTGTGGGGCTGAAACTGAATTTTAGTTTCACCGGCAGGAGTTGCAAAAACAGCCTGGGGAATAGGATTAACATACAAATAAGATGCATCTCCTGAAACAACGGGCTGATATTGACTTTTAGTAAGTTGTTGCCGGGTTTCTGCCAGTTTGATTGTTTCTTGCTGTTCTTTTATTCTTGGATAATTTTCAAGAGCCTGATTAACAAGGTTAGTCAGGGTAGCGTCTGCTTTTTGTTCCTGAGCCCAAAGTTGCAAGCTTGTCAAAAGCAAAATGTTGATTATAAATATTTTAGATATTTTCATTGTATAAAACCGGATTACCCGTAGTTGTATGGTTAAATGAAATCAGTGAGATTCGGCGGCAGCTTTGGCTGCTGCGGCAGCATCTGTAGCAGAAGCATTTTTACGTTGCCTTCTTAGTAAAAATAACAAAGGAAAAATGACAGCAAAAAAGATTGAGACCACCCTGAATGTATCCAGATAAGCCAGCAAATAAGCCTGGCGGGTAACTGTCAATTCTATCTGAGCATAAGCCTGCTGAGTTGCCTGGGCTATATCTCCCGAACGACTCATCATGCCGTTGGTGATTGTATTCAGTCTGTCTATAAACAAAGGATTCTCAGGCGTAATATTACTTATTAGGTCTGCCCGGTGTTGAGCTATTTCCTGTGTTACATAATTGTTTGCCAAAGCAATACCAAAAGCACCTCCCAATTGACGAATCATGTTAGTCAGAGCAATGCCTGCCGGATACTCTTGTGGCTTTAAACCTGCAACTGCCTGATTGATAAGAGGTAATTGCAACATTGCTACTCCTACCGTTCTGAGTAGTTGCATCGGAAAAAACTCCCATCTTCCCATATCTGCGGTAGCTGTGCCACTATAAAATCCAAAAGCAATAAACATCAGGATGCCAATAGCCATAAAGGGAAGAGGAGATGCTCCGGCAGAAAGCCGTCTGCCTAATATTGGAAAAAGTATTACCGCTGCAAAGGTTGGATAAATAAGTGAAAGTCCTGTTTCCAGGGGCGTAAAGCCGTTGATACGCTGCACCATTACCGGGTATACAAAAACGGACGTAAACAGCCCTAGTCCCGCTACAAAGCTAAATAGTGTAGTAATAGAAAACGTGGGATATCGAAAGACTTTGAGGTTAACTACAGGTTGTTCTACGGTAAGCTCTCGCCAAATGAAGGCAATCAAGCCTACAACAGAAACTATAGTAAGAGCAGAGATAGTTTTTGACTCAAACCAGTCTTCAGATTCACCTTTCTCCAGAATATATTGTAACGAACCAATCCCAATGGTAAGCAGTAATATACCAATATAATCTATTTTAATGAGATGTTTTTTCTCTCCTTCTCCTGCTTTTTTATCAATAAACACCAGAGTCAGGATGGTAGCAATAATACAGATGGGGATATTTACAAAGAAAATTTGTCCCCAGTGAAAATGTTCAACTATATAGCCACCCAATGCCGGACCAAGGGTTGGACCCATTACAATCCCCATCCCAAACAATCCGGAGGCTACTCCTCTGTCTTTAGGTTCAAAAGCATCGAAAAGTATTGCCTGTGAAGTACTAAGCAATGCTCCACCTCCTACACCCTGTATAAACCGCCAGATAACCAGTTCTTCCAAACTTCCTGAAGCTCCACAGAAGTAAGAAGATATACCAAAAAGTATCATTGAAACCAGATAGTAATTTTTTCTGCCGAAGTATTCGCCCAGAAAACCTGTCATTGGTATGATAATTACATTGGCAATAGCATAAGAAGTAACCACCCAGGCTATATCTTCAATAGTTGCCCCCAATGAACCTGCCATCTGATTAAGAGCCACATTTACGATAGTGGTATCCAGCAGTTCCATAATAGCTGCTGAAATCGTCGTAATCACTATAATTGCCTGTGCCAGTTTTGATGTTGCAGCCATAAACTATTTCCCAAATGGGCATTTTAATTAAAAGTAATAATAAAATAATGAGGTTACTGAGTGCTGTTTTTTCAGTGTGAAACTGATACAGCCACCTCAGCACTCAAACCTGCCTTAAGTACACCTTTTAGCTTAGACTGATCTAAGATTTCAATCCTAACTGGCACACGTTGTGTTACTTTCACAAAGTTTCCACTTGAATTATCAGGAGGTAACAGGGCAAATTTGGCACCTGTAGCGTCTGAGAAAGAGCTTACTTTTCCTTTTATCTCTGTATCAGGATATGCATCCAGCTTAATTTCTACCTCATCACCGATTTTCATTTTACGGATTTGTGTTTCTTTGAAATTAGCTACTACCCAGAATGTAGAATCATTCACGATAGTCATCAGTGTCTGACCTGCTTGCACAAACTGTCCAGGTTGGGCATTTTTTCTTCCAATTCTGCCAGATTGTGTAGCTTTTACCTGCACATAAGTAAGTTTCAGTTTTTGCTGGTCAATACGTGATTGTATTTGTTTGGCGGCAGCAGTGGCTCTTTGAAGAGTGCTTTGCAATACTGTAATTCTCGACTTTGAAACAGCCACATCATTGAGAGCAGCATTATATTGAGTCAGTAAAACATCATAATTGTTTTGCGAATCATCTTTCTGCTTTTTAGTAATTGCATTATCTGTAAACAGCTTACTGTCACGATCAGCATCTGTTTTAGCTTTGTCCCGTCGAATTTTTACCAATTCCCCGTTAGCTACAGCAGTTTTATAAGAAAGCTCAGCATTTACAATATTGGCTTTGGCATTTTCTATATCTGCCAGAGCTTGTTGATAAGAAGCTTCCAGTTCGCCTAATGCCAACTGATATTCAGCATCATCAATTTCTACAAGTGTCTGATTTTCTTTAACTTCAGAATAGTCCTGAACGTTTACACTTTTAAGATAACCAGCCACACGAGGCAATACAGGCACCAGGTAAGTTTCTACTTGTGCGTTATCGGTGGTTTCGTGTTTACGGTTATAATCCCAGAGAGTATAACCATAAAAGGCTCCGGCAAGAACCACCAGCAATAAAATTCCCCGGACTATCATGGTTCTCACGTTGTTTTTTGGTTTTGTTTCGGTAGTGGCAGTTGCTTCCATACTTTTGATAAAATGATATTGAATAAAAAAGAAATCTGTTGGCAGATATAAGTGGTTAAATCATATTTCGGTCAATACAATCTGTCAGTTGTCTGATGGTTTTAATTTCCGCCAGTTCTGCATCAGATAGCTGTATTCCAAAAAAATCTTCTACGTAAACTATCAGTTCTACAAATTCCAGAGACGAAAAGCCAAGGTCTTCACTAAATTTTTTTTTCCAGCCCTGACGAGGAAGACGTAGGAGAAAGTGCTTTTTCAGTAATTGTCGGCAGGCTTTATAAGTACTTGACATATTTTTTATTAGATGAATGTATCTATGTAATTAAACTACATATTATTTTCAAATTAAACACTCCACAAAGGTAAAGTAATTTTACTATTTTTGTCAAAATATTTTACTATTTTTTTTGTTAAAATATTTAATAACCTGATATTCAACATAATAAATGTAAAATATTTTTACTTATTTTAAAAATAAAAAATAAAATACTATATTTGCGGGGATAATTTTGACGATTCAAACGTCAAATTGCATTTTTCTCATAACCCTGACCCGGTATCAGTAATTACAATAAGAAAATATGATTATGGATGTTAAGACAAAAAAGATTTTTAAGGAGTACCTTCAACGAAAAGCCAGATTTGTAGGAAGACTTACCAAACTTATAGCAAAGTATATGGATGAAGAGCTGGAAAAGATGTGGAGAGAAAACGGATATAATGACATACGCATTTTGCACCTGCCGGTACTTGTCAATGTACACCCAGATGGTATTAATGTAAATGCATTGGCAGAAAAAGCCCGTTCTAGTAAACAGGCTATTAGTCAGATTTTGAAAGAACTGGAAGAATTTGGGTACGTGGAGATGAGTACCGACCCTGACGACAAAAGAGTAAAGATTGTGACTTTTTCTGAAAAAGGAATTGGTTTTATCTCTCAGATGCTGGGCTGTGCTAAAGAACTTGAAAAAAGATTTATGAAAATGCTGGGTAAAGAAAAACTACATCAGCTTATAGAACTGCAATACGAACTCGTTTGTAACTTATATCCCAATTATGATGAGAATATAAAAAAATAGAAAAATAAAAATCCCTCAGGCAATTCCTGAGGGATTTTTATTTAGTTCCTCCTTTTTTCTATAACATTCTGTCTTTTTTCACGGTTTTCCTGAATTTTTTCACGATTGGGATGGAGTTTCTCACGTTTTTCAGCCGGATTTTGATTTTCTTTTATTTGTTGCCGTCTTTCTCTCCACTCTCGTATTAGTTCTTTCTGAAAGTCTATTTCTCCTTTATACATGGCTGCAGTTTGGCGTGGAGTAACTATTTTCATTATTTTATCCATCTGCTTTTTCTCATTATCTACACCTTTCTGCCGGATGTCAATCATTTCTTTGATAGCAACTTTTACCTGATCATCCGTAGCGTTAGGCAAACTTTTTCTAAGCTGTTGCAGGGCTTGTCTGTTTGCTTTTCTGTCATTTTCAAGACTATTATATAATACCCAAAACTGTTTTGCCTGCTCAGAAGTAAGTTTCATTCTCCCTGTCAGGAATTCTGCTTTTTTTTCATTGATTTTATCCTGACTCTGTCCATCTGTAGCATTATTTTGTATAGAGCCAAACAATGAATCCTGCCAGTCAATCTCTGCCCGATAAAGTTCAACCGTTTGCTTGGCAGAAATTACTTTGAAAAATTTTTCAACATAACGCTTTTCTATATCTACTCCTTTCTGACGCAATGAGACTATTTCCTGTAATCCATTTTTCACTTCTTCATCTGAAGAAACAGGTGAATAACGGTTTCTTACCTGCTGAATAGCTACCCGATTAGCTTTACGTTCTTTGTCAAATTCTTCATATACGGGCCAAAAAGCTTTTGCCTGTTCTGAATTAAGTTTGAGTCGGCTTGTAAGAAAAGCTATTTTTTTGGGATTAATGGCATTATCGCTGTCTTCTTCCTCCTGTGCTTGTATCTTCTGGTACATCAGCGTACCAAAAAACATCAGCACTATCATAATTTTTATTTTCATTTTTCAATAGAATTTTAATAATCAAATTACTATGAGCCATAAACAGCATTTGTTTAATAAATCATAGTACTCTTGTACATCAGTTTATTTTATTTGAATCATTATTTTACTTAGGTGGTTGCCTATTACATATCTATCTCTTCTAAAAGTTCTTCATCACTCAGTTCTATATTTTTTGGAGTATCTTCAGCCTGATGTATTTGTTTGCTGTCTTCTTTTTCCATTTCCATCAACACTTCATCATGCAGTTTATTTTGCTCAAAATATTGCATTAGTTCAGCATCTGATACATCACACAGCAATCTGTCGGTGCAGGGCGTAGCAGCTACAGATTTTTCATGACTCTGATAGAAAAATATCCCTGTAAAAGTTAAAAGTACCACCGCAGCTACCGATGCCCCATAACGTAACCAAGCAGGCATCAATCTGACAGATTTAGTTTTATCGGCACTGGTTGAGAGAGCAGAAGACTGATTCTCTGTTTCAGGTTTTTCTGCCTGCGTAATAATTTTATCTGCCAGACCGTCAAAATAGTTTTCAGGTGTTTTGAATATATTTTGCTTAGGTAATCCTGATAAAATACCCAATTCAGAGGTTTCTTCGAGAGCCGAGAAATCAATTTCTTCAGGCTTTCCAGTCTCTGATACTTTATTTATGATCCTGTCAGCAAGAGAGTCAAAATAACCTTCCGGTACAGAGAAGATATTTGCCTGTAAATCATTTTGAAAGGCAGCATCTACTTCCGAAAAATCTATTTCAACCCTGACTGTAGTGTTTTTTATTCTCGACTCTATCCTTGCTGGCAACGAACTGAAGTAATCTTGTGGTACTCCAAAAATTATTTTTTTATCTAAATCATCTAATACAGTATAATCTGCCAATGGTAAAGTTTCATTCAGTTCAGTATCTGATATTTCTCTTCCAGCCATTCTGGCACGCAATCGTTCAGAAAAAGTATCAAAATAACCTTCCGGTACAGAGAAGATATTTGCTGGCTTTTGATTTAATAATTTAAAAAGATTTTCCATTGAGGTAGTAATTTAATGTGTTCTGTAAATGTCTTGTATATCAGGTTAGTTTTCTGCCAGATATTCCTCTATTTTTTTTACTGCCAGATGGTAAGAAGCCTTGAGAGCTCCTACTGAAGTACCTGTAATTTCAGCAATATCTTCATATTTCAAATCGTCATAATATTTCATATTGAATACCAATCGCTGTTTATCAGGTAGTTTAAGCAATGCTTTCTGTAATTTTATCTGTATCTCATCACCACTAATCATTGCATCACTTTCCAGTTTATTAGCTAAGCCATTTTCTTCATCATCAACTGGCAAAAGGTATTTGTTTTTTCTTTTGTTCAAAAAATTCAGGCATTCGTTGCTGGCAACCCTGTAGAGCCAGGTATAAAGTTGCGAATCACCCCTGAAATTTTCCAGATTATTCCATACCTTAATAAAAACTTCCTGTGTTAAATCATCAGCATCATCATGGTCAATCACCATTTTACGAATATGCCAGTAGATTTTTTGCTGATACTTTTTGACTAAATGATTAAATGCTTGTGTACGTGTTTCACTTTTCTGAAACTGTACTAAAATTTCCTTATCTTCCAAAATTTCAACAAGTTAAGTAAAATAAAAGGTGGTCGTTTTTAAGGCTACGCTCTTTCACATTTAGATGAAAAAAGTACAAAAAAGTTTAATCTTCCTGCAAAAATATTTTAATTATCTTTGGCAGGTATGCTTAGCCTTTTATTTACGCTGTTATTTATTACAGACAGAATCTTAAAATCAGTCCTGATTTTTGATTTTTTTCGACGCAATCCTTACAAAAAAAGTCAAAATATACGTACGGTTTCTCTGATTCAACCTATTACAAGAGGAGCCAGTCACCTTGAGATAAATCTCAGAAGCCGACTTCACCAACTCTACACTGCCACAATAGAACATATCTGGATTTGTGATGAAAAAGACATTGATTCGATACAGATTTGCCGGTTTCTGAAAGAAAAATATCCAAACCAATCTATTACCTTACTCATTCTTCCAGCAGAACATGAAACACTTTCTGCCAGTAAAATTTCTAAAATGAACAAAGGGTTTGAAATAGCCACAGGTGATATTTTTGCATCTATTGATGATGATATAGCTTTGTTACCAGATGCTGTTACCCAGTTTATTTCATTTCTTACTCCCGAAGTCGGAGCAGTTTTTGGAATACCCTGTGCAATCTGTCAAACAAACTTCTGGTCAGGTTTAATGAGTAGTTTTGTCAACACAAATGCAATGATGACTTATATTCCTGCTACTTTTTTTATAGAACCTTATACCATTACCGGACATATTTTCTTTTTATCAAAAAATACTTTTGACAGAGCTGGTGGTTTTAGAAAAATGGAAAACCGAATAGACGACGATCACGAGTTAGCCCGCCGGATCAAGGCTCTTCATCTTAAAATAGTACAAACCCCTGTTTGTTATGGGGTAAGTAACGAAATCGCTGATTTTAAGGCTTTTTGTCGTCAAATGAAACGTTGGTTTGTAATACCCCGAAATACCATGACACCTTTTCTAAATTTTAAGCAACAAATTGTCAGCCTGTTGTTGACTGTCGGGATGTTCTTACCTGGGTTTGTACTACTTATTTACCTGATTTCCCCTGATTTTAGCAATCTAAGCAGTCTGATGTATACATTTGCTGCTACCCTTGCAGGTTATAATGTATGCTATGCCCACAATCCTTTACGAAATTGGAAAAGCTGGTTTTATGTTCCCATTACAACTTTTCTTTTGCCCTTACAAGTGTTATGGTTTTATCTGTTTGCCAATAACCAGATAGAGTGGCGTGGGCAGAATATTATGGTAGAAAAAGGCAGGAAGTGAAATCAAAAATAGCATTTCCCTTATATCAAGGTTGAGTTTTGAGCTATATTTGCTTGCTGATAAGTAGAAAGACCCAATTGACGTAGATAAAAAGTGGCTCCGCAAGTATTAAGACATTAACAATCAATACATAATCAATAAATCATTATAGAAATTTATTGGTTACTAATTTAGACTTACTGATTATTAAAAAAATACTAATATGGTTCTTCCTAACGACCCCGAATTGTGGCAGGTATTAAACTCCGAATATATTGCCAGTGAACCTTGGTTTACGGTTCGTAAAGAAGCTGTTAAATTACCTAATCAACACGTCATCCCTTCATATTATGTCTTTGAATTTCCGGATTGGGTCAATGTAATAGCTGTCACAAAAGAAAAACAACTTGTAATGATTAGACAATACCGGCATGGACTAAGAAATGTGTTTTATGAGCTTTGTGCAGGAACTTGTGATGAAACAGATGCTTCACCACTCGAAACAGCCCGCCGGGAATTGCTGGAAGAAACCGGATATGGCAACGGAAACTGGCAGGAATGGATGGTAATTTCACCGAATCCTGCTACACATAACAATCTTACATATTGTTTTCTGGCGACAGATGTTGAGTTTATTCAGCAACCTGAACTTGAAAAAGGGGAAGACATAATTGTACATCTTTTATCTGTCGAAGACGTAAAACAATTGTTATTAAACAACGAAATCAAACAGGCATTAATGGCAGCCCCACTGTGGAAGTATCTGTCAGGTTTATAATTTTTTAGTAAATGAACTGGCAAAAAATCAAAGAGTTTCTTTCTCAACAGTATTGGGAAAACTCATTAGGAAATATTCTGACCTGTATTGGCATATTGTTATTCGGGTTGCTGCTCAGGCGGGTTTTCGGATGGATAGTAAGCAGGTTTGTGTATAAGTTTTTGGAAAAACAATCGTCAGAACACATAAGTCTGAGTGAATTTTTAAAATTACTTCGCAAGCCTTTGGAATGGCTTTTCCTGCTCATCATTATCTATGTTGCATTTCTGAATATTGAGTTTCCTGCCTCCTGGAATTTGGTATCTGTAAAAGAACTTGGATTAAGAATGATTATTCAGCGTAGTTTCTATATTTTGCTGATAGTTTCTCTTACAAGGATTTTACTAAGATTTGCTGATTATTTCGGCATCATTTTTATTCGTCGTGCAGAAAAGACCGAGACTACTACTGATAACCAAATAGTACCTTTTATCAGAGAAGTTGCCAAGGTATTTATTGTACTTTTTGCATTTTTATTTTCTCTGGGTACTGTTTTTGGCTTAGATGTAGCTTCAGTAATAGCAGGACTTGGCATAGGAGGCTTAGCAGTAGCTCTGGCAGCCAAAGAAAGTCTTGAAAATCTGTTTGCTTCATTTACCATATTTCTCGACAAGCCTTTTGTAGCTGGTGACGTAATAAAAGTTGGAGAAATACAGGGAACTATCGAAAAAGTAGGCTTTCGTAGTACCAGGCTTCGTACCTTAGACAAAAGCTTTCTGACAGTTCCCAACAAAATGCTGATAGACCAGGCTCTGGATAACCTATCTTACCGAGAATTCAGAAGAGCAAAGTTTACATTACAACTTCAGTACGACACTCCAGTTGATGCCGTAAAAAAAATCATTGCAGATATACGAAAAACCCTGGCTACTCATGCAGCTACCCGGGCAGAAGAAGCATCTATCTACTTTGATGAGCTAGGCGAAAGTTCATTAAAAGTATTGATTATCTTTTTTGTGAATACGGCAGACTGGGGTGAATTTATGCAGGTAAAAGAAGAAATGAATTTTAAAATAATAGAAATTGTTCAGAATAACGGGGCAGAATTTGCTTTTCCATCACGAAAAGTATATGTTCAATCTGATAATTTTCCTGCAGCCAATCAATTTTCAGGAAAAATATTGAAAGAGACCGAAAATGATTGACAAATAACAAATAGTTTTCATTTTATTTGATAATTATTTTGTTTGTTTAATTTTTTTTTATCTTTGTACGAATTATGAAAATACTTTTTAGTACTTATTAAGTATATTTGTAATATCCGAACCCTTCCTGCGAATTGTTCTAATTATTTTTTATCTCAAGCTAATCCTGAATTTTTTTAAATCTTCTTGATTGCTTTCTAATAAAAATTTATAACCAGACTTTTTGTAATTAACCTGCTTTGCACCATTGTTCTTACATTTTATAACTTTTATGTCAAAAAAGGCATTTTATGTTTTACCATAAATCTCAGATAAGTATTGTAAAATATTGATTATTGTCTTTGCTTTTCATCAACGCCTTTTACAGAAGTAGCTGCACTCAAACTTTCAATTAATCTCTGGCTTTATTTTGCCGGTATAATCTTTTTTCAAAGTATTCGTATAATGAATATTTTTTTTAACATTCAAACAACATCCTTTCATTTTATGGGTCACTGACCTGCATTATCCTTTCTTTTCTTACAAGTATGTATAACATCGAAGAATTACAAATGAAGCTATTATCAGAACTGCGGGAAATAGCTGAAAAACTGAACGTAAAAGATTTCAAGAAGTTCGGTAAAACAGATTTGGTTTATAAAATCTTAGACCAACAATCTATCCTTCCAGAAGACCAGCTTCCTTCTGACAGTACAAAACCAGTTTTGACAGAAGAGCCTGAAAAGTCTGAAACCGCACAGCAAGAACACCGTAGAACCCGCATCAAACGCCAGAATGTACAATCTGAAAACAAATCAGAAACAATTATACCCAAGTCGGATGCTGAACCTGTTGCTAAAAAGAATTTTCCCAAAAATAAATCTAACAGGAACGACGAAAACCGTCAGAATAACTTTAATCGTAAAAAACAAAATGTAAATCCGGAAGATGCAGGTTTGCTTATGCCTTTTGGCGAAGAAGAAGAGATTGAAATTTCTAATCCGGTTGTTTCAGACGAATTAAATGAGTTGCCTCTCACTGTTACGGAAACCAACAATATATCTACCGTTGTTTCAGAATTAGATGAAATCCCTGAAATTTCTCCCAAAGACCCTATTCAGGAACTCCGACAAAAAGAATTTAACCGCAATAATCATAATAACAATCAAAATCAGAAGCCTAAAAATGGCAATGGAAGTATCCGTGAATTTGATGGACTGATTGAAAATGAGGGTGTACTGGAAATTATGCAGGATGGATATGGTTTTTTGAGAGCAGCAGATTATAACTACTTGGCAAGTCCTGATGATATTTATGTATCGCCTTCTCAAATTAAACTTTTTGGATTGAAAACCGGAGATACCGTTCGGGGACAAATTCGTCCTCCTAAAGAGGGTGAAAAATATTTTGCCTTACTGAGAGTAGAAACTGTAAACGGCAAAACCCATGAGGAAATTCGTGACCGTATTCCTTTTGAATATCTTACTCCTTTGTTTCCTGAAGAAAAGTTAAATTTGAGTACAGCCCCCAATGAATACTCTACTCGTATTTTAGACCTTTTTGCCCCGATAGGCAAAGGTCAGAGAGGCATGATAGTGGCACAACCCAAAACTGGTAAAACAGTATTACTTAAACAGATAGCCAATGCCATTGCTGAAAACCATCCTGAAGTTTATTTGATGATTTTACTGATAGACGAGCGTCCGGAAGAGGTTACAGATATGGCAAGAAGTGTAAAAGCTGAAGTTATAGCCTCTACTTTTGATGAACAGGCAGAACGTCATGTAAAAGTTTCAAGCATTGTGCTTGAAAAAGCCAAACGTATGGTAGAATGTGGACATGATGTAGTAATTTTGCTCGATTCCATTACCCGTCTGGCAAGAGCTTATAATACTGTAGTGCCATCATCAGGTAAAATTCTTTCGGGTGGTGTAGATGCCAATGCTCTGCATAAGCCTAAACGATTCTTTGGAGCTGCCCGTAATGTAGAAAATGGTGGTTCTCTTACTATTATAGCAACTGCCCTTATTGAAACAGGTTCCAGAATGGATGAGGTTATTTTTGAAGAATTTAAAGGAACGGGTAATATGGAGCTACAACTTGACCGCAAGCTTTCCAACAAACGTGTTTATCCGGCTATTGATGTGCCTGCTTCAGGTACACGTCGTGAAGACTTGCTGATGACTGAAGAAGAATTGTCAAGAGTTTGGATTTTACGCAAACACATGGCAGATATGACATCATCGGAAGCAATGGAATTTTTACTTTCAACCATGAGAGGTACACGCAACAACGAAGAATTTCTGGTTTCTATGAACAGATAATAAAGTATTAAATGGTTAAATTGCTTTATTATTACAAATCAACAATAAAGCAATTTAACCATACTTTTATCTGAACTTTAGCTGACAGTTAAATCCTGATTGAACAATGAAACATATTTTTAAATATATCATTCTTTTTACCTTATGTTCGGGAGAACTGTTAGCACAAAAAGCCCAGGCAGACGATGATACTCCTTATATTACAGATAAGATAGATGTAATGGGATTAGTAGAAAACCCTTTTACAATTACCATCGAATCAATAAAAAAGATGAAAGTAAAGGAGGGAAAAAATGCAAACATTACAGATGGAAAAGGTGAAGTTAAAAAGCAACTTAAAACCTTTAAGGGTGTATTGCTGAAAGATATTCTGCTTGACGCAAAAGTGAAAATGGAGAGAAATAAAGACCGGGGGAAATTTATAGTAGTTGTTTCTGCAAGTGACGGTTATACTGTTATTTTTTCTTATAATGAGCTTATGTATAGTGCTGCCGCAGAAAACACTTACATTCTTTTTGAAGAAAATGGCACAGCAATCAAGCAGGATGGCAAATTTGTAGTGTTTTGTACAACTGATACCATTTCAGGACCACGTCATGTAAAATGGGTAAAAAGCATAGATATTCGAAAAATTGATTGATTCTATCAGAAGGGTGAGTTTTTCTCCGGTAGCTGAGGGTCGTATTGATAATTAATCAAATAAATGTAGAAAATTAGATTGGTTAGATACAACAGAGTAGTTTTCTTCAACAGTTAGACGGGCTTCTCTGCCTAGTTTTTCTCTTTCATTAGGGTTTTGTAATAAATAAAGCAAGGCTTTTTCCCACTCTTCAGCAGTCTGACAAATAAATCCATTTTCAAGATGTTTTACAATTTTAGTATTTACGCCAACGGGAGACACCAATGCCGGAATACCTAACGCCATATATTGCAACGCCTTAAATCCACACTTCCCTTTAGCCCAGTCATCATCTGTGAGAGGCATAACACCCACATTCATTTTTAATAAGTCATCTCTTTCTGTTTCTTTTTTCCATGGCAGGTATTGAAAAGACTTGAGGTCAAAAGCAGGATTCTTGTCTGAAATCACCAAAAAAGTAAATGAATACTGTTGTTCCAGTTTTCGTATTACAGGCAATAGCTCGTCTAAGTAAATAAGAGTAGAGTGTGTACCCGTCCATCCAATTACCAGATTTTGGGTATTTTGTTGCTTTATTTTATTGTGCAGATTTTGGGTATCCAACGTTGTGGGATTTACAATAACATTCGTCAGAGATTTTCTTTGTGTGGCAGCCCAGTTAGCCAGATAATCATTTCCGGCACTGATTTTATAAGACCATTGGCAGATAAGTTTGATTTTTGAATGGAATTTCAGCAAGCGAGCTATTTTATTTTCCTGAGAAGTATTGGGTAGCCAGATGGCATCATCAAAATCAAAAATTATTTTTTTGCGAAAAACTTTGGCAATCAAAAACTCAAAAATAGGAGGTCCTAAAGGCGAAGCCTCCCGATGAAGAAATACAAAGTCATATTTGCCCAAAGAAAACAAAACATAAAAACGCCTTAGAAATCCTTTGAGAATACCTATTATTTTTTGAAAGGTATAACCAGGTTTGTACAGTACTGACCAGGTTTTGTCATCCAGAAAAGATTGCAGATGAAAAGAAAACCCATTTTTATTCAAAAAATCAAGATACTGCTCAAAGCGAAAACGTTGCGAAGCTGCCGTACCCGAAGGATAAGGAAACAGAAATAATATTTTTTTCATACACTGGCAACAAGTATATTTTCAAACCGTTCATTTTTTAGCTTTTTTACCCAGACCTTCATATACTTCGTGATAAAGTTCTATACCCTTCTGCAAATCAAAATAAGTAGTAGCTGTTTTTCTGAGTGTTTCAGGATCAATTTTTAGCAGATTATCCGTTTGACTAATGGCAGTTTTGATGCTTTCTTCGGAAAAGTCGGGCAAAAGCCATCCACAGGTATAGTTTTTAAATAAATATTCATTATCGCCTACGTTGGTATTGCATATCACCGGAATACCCATACTCAAAATTTCGCCCATTTTAGTGGGAGACGAGGCTTTTTTAGAAAATGAAGGTTTAACAAAGAATAATGAAATCTGGCTGAGTTTGAGCAAAGCAGGCACCTCTTTGCGTTCTGCCTTACGAAAAATAAAATAACGTTCTTCAATACCTAACTGACGAGCTTTTTCGAGTACAATCTCTGAACTGTCGGGTGTAATAAAGAGAAACTTGGCATCAGGATGTACTCTTAGTAATTCTCTGAAAAACAGCAACATTTCTTCGGTCATATACCACGTCCCAAGAGAGCCAAGATAAGAAATCACAAACTCTTCAGGCTGAATATGAAGCTCTTTCCATAGTTTTTCGAGATAAGGCATCCGAATTTTTTCTGAATTAAACAGTTCTGTATCAGAACAACACGGAATTACCTGGATTTTAGTTTTTTTCAGACCTTCCCACGATAAAATCTCATCTTTGGCTTTGTAAGTCAATGAAATAACATAATCTGCTTTTTGTAAAAAGTCTTTCTCCTTTCTCTTAAAATATTGATATACTTTTTTGTAAACTGGATTTTTTAGATTCCATAAGCCTCCTTCTACTCGTTCATCAGCCCAAAAACCTCTCATGTCAAAGATAAATTTCAGTCCAAATTTTTGTTGCAGTTTTTCTCCAACAAGAGCTGTAATATAGCTTCGACAATGTACTACCTGAAATTGCTTTTTTTTGTGCAAGGCTTCTGCTTTTTTTTGTAACTGACGTATGTCGGTGAGCGTAGAAAGAACGGGTGGCGTTTTGGTATAAAAGATTTTTTCCCAGCAGATATTTTCAGAATCCTTGATTAAAGATTCTATCACACTTTTACGGGTGACATAGTTTGCTTTTTTTTCGGCACTCAAAATAGTAATAGAGTGACCTTTTTTTGCCAGACCTATCAGGTAAGGCAAAATCTGCGACTGTCCGAGTGGGTCCGTAAGTCCGTCGTAAGATAAATATAAGATTTTCAAGTGCTTTTCGTTAGGAGATTTGTAGTAATTTTCTGAAATAACCTGCGAATGGAAGCTACAAAACTCCGAATCAATTTCAAACTTCCCAAACATTTTGTAATTTTGCCGACCTTTTTGTAACTAATGAATAGAAATTTTTTCCATGTAATCAGATAGGCTTTTAAAAGATAATAGAACAACGATATGGTAAATCTTTAGATTTTAAGCACTGTTTCATAAAAAAGTAACATTTTAAACTACGTAAAGAAAAATATTTCACTGAAAATTAAGTACTGAAAACTATGGCTTCAACAACTGAAAAAACAAAAGTAGAAAAGGAAAAAACTGACAATAAAAAAAGCACAAAACCGAAAAGTGTACTTCGTGAATGGATAGAAACTATTGTTTTTGCAGTTACGGTAGCATCTCTCGTACACTGGCTCATTATGCAGCCCTATACCATTCCTACACCTTCTATGGAAAAATCTTTGCTTGTAGGTGACTTTCTGTTTGTAAGCAAGTTTCATTATGGAGCCAGAACCTCTCAAACTCCTTTGCATGTGCCTTTGACTGATAATAGAATCTGGGGAACTAACATTCCTTCTTACACAAGATTATTACAATTGCCTTCTTTCCGCTTGCCAGGTATTTCTTCAATTAAAAATAATGATGTAGTGGTTTTTAATTATCCTCCTGACGAAGCTAATCCTACCGACCTTAAAACCCATTATATCAAACGCTGTATTGGTATAGCTGGAGATAGCTTAAAGATTGTAAATAAACAGGTTTTTATCAATGGAAAAGAGTTGCTTACACCCGTAAATGGACAAACAAGCTATGTCCTTCAAACAAAACAGGCATATTCAGGAGACCAGTTGAGAAGGGCATTGTTGAAGCTGGATATCACGGACATCAACGAGATGAACAGCACAACGTTTGATATTAAAACCAGTGCTGAAAAAGTTGCCAAACTTAAAGAATTAGAATTTACTGCCAGTATTACCGAGCAGACTTATCAGGGGGAACAACCAGGTATTTTTCCAGGAGAAGGTAATTTTAAGTGGAGTGTTGATAATTTTGGACCTTTATACATTCCTAAAAAAGGAGTAACTATTCCAATAAATGCTTCTAACCTTGCTTTTTACAAAGATGTAATTCTGAAGTATGATCATAACAACGATGCTAAAATCGAAAATGGCAAACTTTATCTTGATGGAAAAGAAGTAACACAATATACTTTCAATCAAAACTATTACTGGATGATGGGTGATAATCGCCACAATTCAGAAGATTCACGATTCTGGGGTTTTGTTCCGGAAGACCATGTAGTAGGAAAAGCATTATTTATCTGGTGGTCAGTAGATTACAATAAAGGATGGGGCAATCCTTTCACTAAAATCAGATGGAATAGAATTTTCAATGGAATCAACTGATAAAGATTATCTCTGGTGAAAGTTCTTTTTCTGCACAAAAATTGTCACGATTATCTTTCTGAGTCAGTTTTTCATGGGTTGAGAAGTTTGCTTGGTGAAAACTGTCTGGATGTTCCAAGATATGATATTATGTATAAGCCATTGTCCGAAGCCTTACGCAAAACGCTTCGGGGCAATGGTTTTACATTATATGGACTTCTGGATGAAATACCTGACCTTGACTATAAACGCCAAACCTGGAAACAAAATCTATCTTCTTTTGATATAATTATTTTACCTAATATCTGGACTTGCTGGGATTATCTTCCTTTGTTGCTTAAGACGGTTCCAAGAGAAAAAATTATTGTAATGGATGGCGAAGATGGCACTCGTCTTTTTCCATTTAGGTCAGTGAGAGATTTAGCTGAAAATCTCAAAATGCTTTCGGTTTCTCTTAAAAATATCAAATATTTTAAACGTGAATGGACACAAGAGCAAGATGATTTTGAAAAAATGCTTTCTCTTTTTACACCCAAGCTTTCCTTATTGCCTGTTAGCTTTGGCATTCCCAAAGAAAAGATTACTTATGTAAAAGTTGTTGACAAACAAAAGTTATTAAATAATCATATTGTAGATAAAGAAGTAGCAAGTCACTGGAAAGATGCTTTTTATGGAGAACTTGGTAAAGAGGCTTATCTTTTTACAAAAGAAAAAGATTATTACCGTGATTTACAAATTTCAAAATTTGGAATTACTACCAAACGTGCTGGCTGGGATTGCATGCGTCATTATGAACTCGCTGCTAATGGGGCAGTGTTGTGTTTCAGAGAATTGGATACAAAGCCTGAAACATCTGCACCACATGACCTGAATAGCTCTAATTGCATTATTTATCAGGATTATAATCACCTGATGGCTCAAATTGAAAATATGTCGGAAAGTCAATACGAAGTTTTTCTACAAAATACATACAATTGGATTGAAAATTATACAACCGAAAAAGTAGCAGAACGACTGCTGAATGCCTGTTTTTAATATTTGTTTTATGCTTGTTAGTGTCATTATTCCTACTTATAACTACGCCCATTATATCAAAGATGCCATTGAAAGTGTGCTGACACAAGAAAATTTTGAGGGAGAAATTGAGATTATAATAGTAGATGACGGCTCTAAAGACAATACCGCAGATGTGGTAGCTCAATATGGCAATAAGATTAGGTATATTTTTCAGGAAAATCAGGGAAAAGCCAAAGCTACTCAAGTAGGTATAGAAAATGCAAAAGGCAAATATTTGTTTAATCTGGATGCTGATGACTTTTTTATGCCCACCCGAATTGCTGAAGCAGTAGCCGTTTTTGAAAGTGATGCTGAAATAGTACATGTAGCTCATCCGGCATTGATGGAATTGACAGAAACCAGTGTCCAGCATCCGGAAGCCGTTCCTGCTCATCTTCTTAATGCCAAGATTTCCGGGAAAGTGCTCTTACAGGAATTTTACCTCAACCGAATATTTTATGGGGGTGGCTCTACTTTTGCTGTCAGAGCTGATACCATGCGTAAGTTTCCGGTTCCGACAGGCGTAGATATGTACACAGACGAATACCTGGTAATATTTCCGGTTTATGACGGTTATAGTTTTCTGATAGACCATCCTCTCTCAGTTTGCCGAACGCATGGACAAAACTTTTCTCATTTTTCACAAAGCCCTGAAGTAATTCGCCGGAAACAGCAACGCCTGCTCGATAGCTCTCGTGTGTTGTATGAAGAAGTAGCAAAATACCCATTTGAGCCATCACTCAAAAAAATAATGCTTTTTAATCATTATCTCAGAGAGTTAGTTTTTAAAGAAGATTATACAGGTAAAAGCCTGAAAGACATCCTGCAACTCTGGCAGAATCTATTTGATGTTGTAAAACCCTGGCAGCCAAACTTTTTCCGGATTTTTAAAAGCTATACAATTCCCAATAGAAGCCTGCCTACGCAATTGCTTAAATTCCTGAAGAAGAAGAAAAAGTAAAAGTTCTACCCTTTTATTTTTTGCCAACCACTTCTAATTTTCGCATAGGGAATTTAGTACCATAGGTAACATAGTCCTGCATTAAAGCATCATAGAGCAAATCTCCCTGTAACGAATAACCTTTGGCAGTATAGTGGAGGCGGTCGTTTTGAGCAAGTCCACTGGCACACCACACATTAATAGACCTAAGTCCACCCATGATATTGAATAAATCCCATACGGCACAGCCCGTTTCTTCAGCAAGTTCCATGATTACTTTTCCGGCAGTCGCAGTATTGTAGTTAGGATAATATCTGTTAAACATACAATCGCCGGGAGTAGTAAGCAAAATGGCTACTTTAGGCGATGCCCGCCTAATGCGTTGAATCAGCATCCCATAGTTTCGTTTGAAATTAGATGCATCAAACCTTCTCACATACGCATCATTAGTGCCCAGTGAAATAATGACCAAATCAGGCTTAAGTGCTGACAAATGCTGTTCCAGCAGTGGGCTTCTCAGAAATCCATGTGTATCTACACCATTGATACCTAACGAGTGATATTGTACTCCAGAAGTTTCATTTTCGAGACTAATGCCTTGCAGTGTGAAACTTTTTTGTGTATCATTCATTCTCTCAAAACCGATAATAATATTTGACAAGGCAGAACGCAGTGAAAACTCCATATATCCACCTTCATTGTCTATGCGTTGGGCTATTACCTGAGCATCTGTATTTAATATTTTAGGTAAGAAAGAGCTTTGCTCATCTACAGGAAAAAAGATTTTTACTTTGGTTACATCATAATTTATACCTGACTTAGTGTTAGGGTCAATACTGAAAGTAGCGTTGACATCATACGTTACGGCTACTACACCTGCAATTCCCCAGTCACAAGATTTGCCCCATTCTACTGTCTTACAGCCAGCCCATCTTCCGGAATGTGTAACTTTTAGAGAAAAGCTATTGTGACTGCCTGTCAGGGAGTGCGGGAAAACCAACCCTCTGCCTCCGTTGCCCAATAAACTATCTGTTTGAAGGTGTTGACGTATCTGACCCGGAAAAATATCAGCCTGAATATGAGAATCTCCGATATGTACAATATTTACTTTATGACGCAAATGTTGTGACAGAGAATCAAGTGATTTATAAAACAATCTGAGGTCATGTATATCATTGTGAAGAATGGTATTTTTTTCTTTCTTTATGACATACCCAACACCTGAAGGAATAGCTGACACACGCTTTATCGGGCTAATCCAGGTCTCTTTAATTATATAGTCATCCGGTTTCTCTGCTCTTTGAACAAATGCCGATATCATTAATATCCCTGAAATTATCATCAGCACCACTCCTCCCAGAAAAGTACGTGCTATATATTTATTACGGATACGCTGAAATGAAGAAACTTGTACAACAGCAAAATGATTGCTGATAAATTGTTGCAAAATACCTGTAATACTCCTCCCTAACTTCGTAAATAAACCGAAGATATTCAAGTATTGCTTGCAAAAAAATTGCAGTAATATTCTTATCATCATGACAAAATACAAGGCTTTCGCCTGTGATTGGTTTTAGATTCGGATATTCCTGATAAAAGCTGATATTAATTTGCTAACTCCTTTCTTACTTTCATCAAAATCTTACCCAACTTGTTTTTTCCATCACCTCCATCGCCCCAATAATTATCATTTATGGTATGCTCTATTAAGGTGCTATTTTCTGTACTGAGCAATAGCGTTTTTAACTCTTCATGTTGTGTAAACTTGGCTTTTACAGCCTCATACATAACATTATCTTTCACACTTTCCCAGTCAGGTCTTAGTTTTATTTTCCGGCTTCTGCCTAATTCGGCTGCCTTCATGGGACTTGCAGCCTTTCTGATTTTCTCTTCATAAGGCGTACCTGCAAACTTCTGTGCCTGAAAATAGTGTTCAGACGTTTTCCATATTTTATTTTTAATTTTTACAGGATAATGAGCAAAATTAGAAAATTCGCCAAAAGGCTCATTAATACTATAAAATCTGATTTCATTCTCCATACCAGTTACTGGACCATATTAAATTTGGCATATTCTGCCATCACAGCTTTAAAAAGCATTTCTGCTACCAGAGTGGCACCTCGTGGTGTAAAGTGTGTAAAATCTTTATTAGCCAGTGCTGGTTTGTTAAAAACCCAGCTTGGCATTGAATTTTGTCCACCCATTGCTTCATACAAATCCCAGAAAGCACATCCTGCCCGAAAAGCAGCTCTCCGCTGGGCATCTCTTATCTTTTCAACATTGGGATAAGATACATATTCACCTTCCACTCTTCGACTCATATCCGATACACTTACTACCAGCACAGATACATCCGGTGACAAACTTTTTATAAAACGCAACTGGCTGTAAAACTGATTTTCATAAAAAGAATAATCTTTGGTAATATAAGGAACTACGTTTACGCCAAACTGTAACACTACCAGCTTTACATTTAGTTTCCGGAATTGTTCCCGCAAGACGTTAGCATTCATTTGGGTAAATTCCACTCCGGAGCTTCCCCGAAAAGGCATATTGTCTATTGATACTCCTGTCCGGCAATCCAGAGCTACTCCATATAACTCTGGCGTACTGGCACTTCCCACCGAAATCCTAACCTTGCTAAATGGCTCATGAAAACCTCTTTCATAAATCCTGCATACGCTTGCAGAATCAGCCTCCAGTTTGTACTTTTCTAAGGTGTCCCGTTGGGAATATATGCTTAATTCTATAGGACTTTTTCTATTTGAATACAAAATTTTAATTGTTTCAAACTGGTTTTCTCTTGGATATGCTATCGAAGATCTGTAATAACTTACACTACCTGTTTGCCACTTTTTGGGTATATAGATAAATTTTGCTGCCGAGTCTTTTGATACAGTTGTATCTTTTAATACTATGTAGGGATTAGTTCTAAAATAGCTCCCCAATATTCCATAATTACGTTGATTTCTTCGGCTATAATCTTGCCCAAAAGCCATAAAACGTTTAAAATTCCCATCTGACTTAATGACAATTGAGCTTCTGTTGCCCAATGGATCAGACAGAGGTATTAAGCCCACACCACACCCACCAAACTGCTCCTGCATTTTATAGCGAAAAGGAGCCGTAATTCTGTCTCCTTCAATTTGTGAATCCCCATAATGCAAAATCCTAATCAGATGCTTATTACTTTGCTGCAAGCTCCTGAAAAATGCAAAGAGTAAAGTATCCTGCCCTTCCGGATATTGTAACCTAAAACGACTTTCCAGACTATCACTCAAAAACTTTTTTAAATCTTCGGGTTGTGTAGGGTTACTATAATTTGTCTGATTTACCGGAATCTGTACAATATTAGTATCTATTTCACCCGCCGAAGCCGTATCTTTTTCATTTGGTTCAAGTACTACTTCATCTGATTCTTTCTCAAATTTTTGCTGAATGTCTGAAATATCAGCATATTGAGTTTGCGATTTTTCAAATATGCTCCTGAATGTAAATGTCCGGAGTGTTATCTGGTCGTTAATTTTTATATTTGTCGGCAGGAAATACAAAGTAATTCCTAATAGTATGGCTACATATAAAAGTAGCAACAAAGACCGGTATGGCTTTATCATGGATTTTGCTTAGCTCTCTCTTCAGTTTTACAGAAAATATTACTTTTTCTTATCAACCGTCTGCAAAAGTAGTAATTTTTGTCAAACCTGCCAAAATTAAATATCAATGTTTTGTACTTTTCCAAGAACATCATGGCGAGTATTATAAATATTTCTTCAGCTAAAGCTGATAATAATTCTGAGAAAATATGGCTTTCGCCACCACATCTTTCCGGTAAAGAGATACAGTATATTCAGCAGGCATTTGAGCAAAACTGGATAACAACCGCAGGTGAAAACATAACAGAATTTGAAAAAGAGATTTGTCGTGTTACTGGTTTTAAATATGCTGTAGCTCTTAATTCTGGCACAGCTGCTATACATCTGGGACTAATTTTACTTGGAATAAAGGAAGGTGACGAAGTAATATGCCCGACTTTTACATTCATCGCTACTGCCAATCCGATAGTATATCAGAAAGCAAAACCTGTTTTTATTGACAGTGAGCCTGATACCTGGAATATTTGTCCTGATTTGATTCGTAAAGCCATCATAGAAGGCATACAAAAAAGAAAAAAGCCCAAAGCAATCATAGTTGTACATTTGTACGGACAACCTGCTCTGATGGATAAAATTTATCCCCTTTCTCAGGAGTTTGATATTCCGATTTTAGAAGATGCTGCCGAAGCCCTAGGCTCTATTGTCAGTCTGAATCATTTTGACAAGTTGGCTGATATTTCAATATTATCATTTAACGGCAATAAAATCATTACTACTTCAGGTGGAGGAGCATTGCTTACCAACAACCAAAGCTTTGCTGATAAAGCCCTTTACCTGGCAACACAGGCTCGTGAACATTTTCCTTATTATCAACATTCAGAAACAGGATATAATTATCGGATAAGTAATATTTCAGCAGGAATAGGGCGGGGACAAATGGAGGTTTTAGAAGAACGGGTGAAACAAAAACGCCAAATACATACATTTTACCAGGAGGCTTTTGCAGACCTCCCCGCTATTTCTTTTCAACCAGAGCCTGTTGATACATTCTCAAACAAATGGCTGACTGCTATATTAATTAACGCCGGATATGGGGTTACTGCTGAACAAATAAGATATATCCTTGCTCTTCGCAACATAGAATCACGGTTGGTATGGAAGCCTCTGCATTTACAGCCAGTTTTCAGAGATTGTAGCTTTTACACTGAAAATCATCTGGCAGAACAGTTTTTCAAGAGTGGACTTTGTTTGCCATCAGGCACACAATTGTCTGAAGACCAACTCTACAAAATTGTAAACATTATCAAAAGTCTGTATTAATTTCAATGAATGTTGAGACAATATTTATAATTCTCTAATAACTTTAAGTACATTTTTTGAATGTATAAATACCTTCTCTCCATTCCATTCCGTTTCTATCCATACATCTGTTTGCCTAACAAAGGGGAGTCGATGCCCTTTCCCGGTTATCTGTTTTACATTGCTTCCAGAAGAAGGTGCATCTCGCAGGTAAGTATTGTCATGAGAAATAATAACATATTGGTTTTGCCGGGGAATATTAATAAATATAAGACTAATCAGTAAGATAATCATAAACAGAATGTTTCGCCGAACAGGCACAAAACGCTTACGTTTTCTTCTTGATAAAAGACTCACAAAAACCAAAAAATTACAAAAAGCAATAATTATCAGTTCGTACAAGTAAAACTCATCATATATGACTCTAAAAAAGTCTTTATCTGTAAACCGATATCCTTTTAAATTATATTGTTGGGCAATAGATTCCATTTTACGCAGAATGCTTTCTGAAGGATTATGAAGGTAATATGTATTAAGAAAATACAAAGCCTGCTCATAATTACCAGTCTTTTCTTTGATGAAAGCCAGTTTAAGGTAAACGACTGAAGGAAATTCTGATTGTTGAAGGACACGTGTATATATGGCTGCGGCTTCAACATATTTTTTTTTTATTAATAGTGAATCAGCCCTAATAATCAGCTCATTACGACAATACCCGTTAAGATAAATGAGAAAAAACGAGAAAATAAAAATATTTTTTTGTAAAACCTTTTGCATTATAAAACAGAACCTCTATATTTGCACCACATTTTACGAAAGGGTATCGCAAAAGCCACAAAGTAAGTGTTTTTTTATTAGAAATACTTACAGTATCGTAAAAATGATTCCGTAGCTCAGTTGGTAGAGCAATACACTTTTAATGTATGGGTCCTGGGTTCGAGTCCCAGCGGGATCACTCTTAACATTTTTAGCCTCATTTTCACCTGAAAATGAGGCTTTTTTATTTTTGTTACTCTTAAAAAAACTTAAATATACCATCATTATTAGATCAAAAATATTTATCCATAATAATTTGAATAAGAGCAAATTAAAGCTTTTTAATTTTATATTACCGGTTCCTAATAGTAATCGCCCACAGCATAAAACACTTCTAAAATCATTGCCACAGTATTAGTTAACAAATTGTTATTTATTTTACTTTGTACATCATAACTATATTTTTATCATCTGAGCCACATAACTTATACCCTGTTATGTGGCTTAGAAAGACCAAGGCAAGAATAGTGAATTTTAGTTTCTTAAACTCAAAGATAGTTTATAAATTCAAGCCTCTGAAAACAATATTTTTTTATTGAATTCTTTCTATATTGTGCCAGAAAAAAGTAGTTTTTAACTATAAAGTGTTGAATATCAGGAATTTTTCAAAACTCAAATCAGAATAACAATTTATAAATATTAAATCACCGCCCTGACAGATGCAACCCGGAGAAAAAAAGTACAAATTCAAAGCTCTGAAAACCTATTCTTCAACAGAAAGTTTTCAGGGAGACCAGAAGAATTACAGACGTGTATTTGAAAACCAGGAAACCACGTACATTTATTGTGAACTCTCTTTTTATAACAAGCTTTTTGATGAAGAAGACTGGAGTTCTAAAATAGTTTTCAAAGCCTATTCTGTTAGTTCCGACAACCGCCGTACAGAATTGTGTAGTCTTGACATGGATAAGGTTATCAGCAAGGAAGATAATATTGTGGTAATCCGTAATAGCTGGGGGATGAGTACACCTGGCTCTTTCTGGAAACGTGGGGATTATGACTGGGAAGCTTTTATCGATGGTGAACTGGTAGGAACTCATCGCTTTCATGTAGAAGATGGAGGTATGGTAAGCAATGATTACAATCCTTATTTTACTCTCACTTCCGTTAAACTCTATGAAGGACCTTATGATGGGGTTCCTAAAGAACAACGCAAATATTTTACCCGCTTTAAATCAGACGAGACCAAATACATTTTTGCAGAATTTGATTTTGAAAACACTCAAAATGCTTACTGGTTTTGCGAAGTATTTTTCAATTTTTATAATGATGCAGGGCAGTTAAAAGGCACTACTTCTAATCTGGTACTGGTTGCTCCTGATCAGGATTCAATTACACTTACATCAGGCTGGGGCTCCGGTTCTACGGGTACATGGTTCCAAGACAAATACAAGCTTGAGGTAGTATTTATGGATACGCTTGTAGCTTTAGTACCTTTTGAGGTAGGAACAGAGTGGCTTGAAGGTTCACCTCAAGTGCTTGCAGGTGATAGTTTTAACGAATTGATGCCCCTGCAATCCGTAGGTGATGATTCTGAAACATTGGAAGATGTAATGAAGAAGCTTAATGAAATGATTGGCTTGCAGGACATTAAGCAAAAAATACATGATTATACCTCATTCCTCAAATTTTTACAACTTCGTAAAGATCAGGGTTTTGAAGAAAGTCAGCGTATCAGCCTTCATACAGTATTTACAGGCAACCCTGGAACCGGAAAAACAACAGTTGCCCATCTTTTAGGTAAAATCTATAAAAAAATGGGCTTACTGACTCGTGGTGATGTAAAAGAAGTCGGACGTGCAGAACTGGTAGGAAAATACATCGGACAAACTGCCCCTAAAGTAAAAGAGGTATTGGATCAGGCAAGAGGTGGCGTATTGTTTGTGGATGAAGCTTATGCTCTGATGCGTTCTGAAAATGATGAGCAGGATTTTGGAAGAGAGGTAATAGAAGTATTGATAAAAGAAATGTCTGACGGCCCCGGAGACTTGGCAGTGCTGGTAGCGGGCTACCCTGACCCTATGGATCGTTTCCTGGATTCCAATCCGGGTCTACGTTCTCGTTTCAATCTCTTTTTCCATTTCCCTGACTATCTGCCTCAGGAGTTATTACAGATTCTGGATTTAAAAGCTCAGCAAAAAAGTGTTGTTTTTTCAGAAGAAGCAAGGGCATTTTTGTATGAAAAAATCATTGAGTTTTATCGTAATCGTGACAAATCTTTTGGAAATGCTCGTCTGATAGCATCATGGGTCGATGAAGCAAAAATGAATATGGGATTGAGGGTAGTAAGAACCAATGCTGACCTGAAAGCCCTGACGGCTGACCAGATGAAAGAAATTACGATAGATGATGTAAAGTCTATTTTCAAATCCACGTCGTCAAAATTGCCTGATATTCAGATAGATGAAAACTTGCTGGCTGACTCAATGAATGAGTTGAATAACCTGACAGGACTGACAAGTGTTAAAACGGAACTTACGGAACTTGTAAAACTTGTAAAATTCTATCGTGAGTCTGGAAAGGATGTATTAGGCAAGTTTTCACTTCATACAGTATTTACAGGCAACCCTGGAACCGGAAAAACAACAGTTGCCCGTATTTTAGCTAAAATATTCAAAGCATTGGGTATTCTGGAAAGGGGGCATATGGTTGAAACAGATCGTTCCGGTCTGGTAGCGGGCTACATTGGACAGACTGCACTAAAAACTCAGGCGATGATAGACAAAGCATTAGGTGGTGTATTGTTTATAGATGAAGCATACTCTCTATCTCAGGGGGGTGAAACTGATTTTGGGAAAGAAGCTATCGAAACCATTCTTAAACAGATGGAAGATAAACGAGGACAGTTTGTAGTAATTACCGCAGGTTATACTGATAATATGAATCAGTTTCTGGAAATGAATCCGGGTTTAAAATCCCGCTTTGACAGGGTAATTCATTTTGAAGATTATAATGCAGAAGAATTACATCAGATTGCAAGAGCAATGCTACGTACTGAAACCCTTATTCCTGACGAAGCAGCTGATACACATCTCAAAACATATCTTGCATATCTGCACCAGAAGCGTGATAAATTCTTTGGCAATGCCCGTTCTGTCAGAAAAATTATTGAAAAAGCTATCACCAATCAAAATCTGCGTATGGCTTCTCTGCCAAAAGAAGAACGTACTACAGAACGTATGCAAACCCTTACTTTTGAGGATGTAGATGAGTTTCAGTCAGGTGGCGATACTACTACTACCAATATAGGTTTTAAAATAGGTGGAGCCAGTAAGTAATTTTTACATTCAACGCCAGGTTTTATAAATTATGAACTGTAGCACATAATTCAATCTACAGTTCATAATTTATAGTTTTTGATAATTTAAAAACATTATTCAAATGAGTAATACACTTCGTTGGGGTATAGACCTCGGTGGAACCAAAGTAGAAGGAGTTGTTATAGATGCTGAAAATCCTACACAGCCTGTAAGTCGACTCAGATTGCCCACAGAAGCAGACAAAGGTTACGAGCATATCGTTAATCAGATTGTAGCAGTCATCGAAAAAATGCAGGCAGAAGTTGGCAGCCATCCTGAACAGGTAGGTATCGGTACCCCTGGTACCCTCGATCCACTCTTGCAAACAATGAAGAATAGCAATACTACTGTTTTAAACGGCAGACATTTAAAGGAAGACCTGGAGAAAAAGCTTGGCATTCCTCTGAAAATGGCAAATGATGCCAATTGCTTTGCCTTAGCAGAGGCTACTCTTGGAGCTGTGCCTAAATATGCTTCTGGAGCAGAGGTGGTGATAGGAACTATCATGGGCACAGGGGTAGGCTCAGGTATTGTAGTAAATGGCAAGGTCTTGAATGGCAGGCAGGGCATAGCCGGCGAATGGGGACATAACTTCCTTGACACCTCTGGCGGGGCATGTTATTGTGGACAAACAGGTTGTGTTGAAACCATTCTTTCGGGAACCGGGTTACAAAAATTTTATACCAGTCAGACAGGAAAATCTCTTCCATTTAAAGAAATTTTCAAACACTATCAGCAACAATCAGATGCTGCTGCTATAATGACGGTGGAAAGATTAATACATTTTTTTGGGAAAGCTTATGCCGTATTAATCAATATCATGGATCCGGATGTAATTGTAATAGGTGGTGGAATAGGTAATATTGACTTACTCTATACGGAGGGGGTTGCCGAAATAAAAAAATATATTTTTAATCCACGTCTTGATACTATTTTTCTCCGTCCAGAGCTGGGCGATAGTGCTGGCGTTTTTGGAGCAGCGATGTTGTGTAACTAACAAAAGAATACACTTTACAGTTATAGCAATAAACAGTATCAATTATTGTTATATGAAAGGTGTAAAAAAAGCAGATCTACCCGAAAAAATATGTCTGGTATGTGGGCGTCCGTTTAGCTGGCGAAAGAAATGGGAGAAAAACTGGAATGAAGTAAAATATTGCAGTGATAAATGTCGGATGAAGAAATGAATCAGGCATTTCCTTTTATTCTTTCGAGAATCATATAAAATCGTGCTAATTCTGATTTCGTTTTAAGTTTTAGCACATTTACAGGATTCTTCAGTATATTTTTCTTTTGTCTATAGTACGCAAGCTCATGATGGACTCTCTTCAAAGCATGGTTATAATAATTGCGTGAGTATGTCCTTTTGTAATCGATATCTCTGTCTGTAGAGTCAGCCCAATTCAACTCCGTTATAAAATCATTTTCCACTTCCTGATACATTTCTGTTCCTTTAATAGGATATGCTAACGTTATCGTATAAAAATCAGGGTCAGATACTTTGAGGTGATGAATGGTTTCTTCAATGTCTGCCTCTGTTTCTCCCGGATAACCCAGCATGATAAAAGTGCCGGCTTCAATTCCTTTCTTTTTGGTAAGTTGTATCATTTCTCTTACCCTATTTACATCCACTCGTCTATCCATCGCATCAATTACCCGTTGAGAACCCGACTCTGCCCCAATCCATACTCTGAAGCATCCTGTTTCTTTCAGCAAATCAATTACTTCTTCATTCATCCGGTCAGCACGGCTGATGCACTCATAAGGAATTTGTATGTTTCTGGATTTCAATACGTCTGCAAAATTTTTCAGCCATTTATGACTTACTGTGAACACGTCATCTACAAACCACAGGCTATCCGGATTGTATTTTTCTTTGATATAAGCCAACTCTTCAGCTACTTTTTCCGGCGAACGGCGTCTGTAACTCAAACCATATACTGCCCGGCTACACCATTTGCAGGTATAAGGACAACCCCGCATGGTACTGACAGAAATGGCATTTTTGCCATGATGCTTTTTCCAGGCATTCAGGTACAAACTTAAATCTATAGCTTGCCGGTCAGGCATCGGCAATTCATCAAGGTCTTTTAGCTTTTCACGTTCGTCATTTTTAACAAACACTCCTTTTTTATTCAAAAAAGCAATCCCTTTGATATAAGTCAAGTTACTCGTCTGCTGATTCTGAAAAGCAAAAGCCAGTTCCAGCATGGTTTCTTCCCCTTCACCTGTTACAATTATATCTGCTCCATAACGCAAAAAATTTTCGGCACTATGTGTGACTTCTGGTCCACCCAGCACAATCGTTGTACTTTTTAAAGATTCGCTTTCCCTGATAAATCTGATGGTTCTCAACACGTTAATCTTAGTCATCAGGTTGGTATATATAGCTACTACTTCCGGTTTTTCGGTAAGGAGAAAGTTAAAAAAGTGTTCTTTATCCGAAAAAGTGGTGTCATAAACCGTACAGTCCATGCCGTTCTTCTTCAGATAAGCCGAAATAAACAGAATACCCAATGGTGGATAAGGCTTCATAATGAGCTGCTCTTTGGCATCTTCTCCCAGAAAATAAGCATGTGTCAGCAGCAGTTTCATTATTTTTTAACGAGGTGTAGATAGTAATGGTCACTCAAGCAAGCCAGCAAAGCAACCCGATTAAAAATATTTTCTAATTTTTCGAGTAATTTCAGCAAACCGGGCTTATTGCTGAAGAAATGAGTCAGATATGATGGCGGTAAAAACAAACCTACCGGAGCAAGTCTGTATTTATAAAACTTCGTTCGAGCTATTTTTATCAATTTGTAGGGATTGTAATAATAAACCGGAAAAATATGACTGCCAATAATTGCCTGAGCCGGGTTCTGTAATCGTCTGAATGCTGTTGTGAATGAGCCTTTTAATAAGTAATAAAATGTTTCCCAAATACAAAAGGCAGGCATAATTACCATCACCAAGCTTCCGCCTGAGGGTAGCAAATCCCATACATCATCCAGAAAATCTGACAATTCTATTTCTGACAAACAATTCAATCCTCCAAAATTTGAAAAAATCAAATCAAATTGATTACCATCTTCCAGAGTATCTACCTGATGCAAGCCTGCCTGCAAAAATTCCAACTCTCCTTTACAATAGGGTAGTTTTTGAGTACAGATATTTATCATCTCAGCAGAAATGTCCGTTGCAAGCACAGTATGTCCCATTGCTGCAAACCGAATAGCATCTTCACCAGTGCCACAGTTTACTTCCAGTATCGAACGTTTTTTGCTCAACAAACCACTTGCAGTAAGTAGTTTCCAAACACTGTTACGTTGTTTTTTGCCAACCTCTGTAAAAGTAAAGGTATCATCATACTGACCGGCAAGCGAGTCAAAAACGGCTGTTTCCATATCTGACAATTAAGTTATCAAGTGTATTTTGCCTTACTATGTGTAATGGTAGCCGATATAAAGTTTTGGCAGCACTTTTGATTTCCGAAAAATTTGAATTAAATGGTTCTTTAAGTACTTTATTAAGATGTGCCAGACTTTTAGCTTTTCGATAAATCTGATGAACATGCCTTTGCAAATCTTTATAAAAAGCTTTAGGATAGGTATTTGCAAACATCATTGCCAGTTCGTCAGAATCTTTCCAGTTTGCTTTTTCAGTGAGTTCTGCTTTAACTTTTTCATAAAGTTGTGTGCCGGGCAGAGGATAGGTTACAGAAATCCCAATCTCTTCAGGTAATAATTCCAGTACCATTTTAATGGTATCTTTGATGTCTTCTTCTAATTCTCCCGGATAGCCAAATTGCAAGAAAAATGCTACCTGAATTTTATATTGTTGTAATAATTTTCTGGACTCATAAATCTGCTCAAGGGTAATACCTTTATCCATCGCATCCAGAATCTTCTGAGAACCAGACTCAGCTCCAAGCCATACCATTTCACAACCGGCTTTTGCCAGATTTTTTACAGCATTTTCGTTGGTAAGCAAGTCAGCACGAGATTGTATTTTAAATCGGAATCTTAGTTTTTCCTGAACTACCAAATTAGCAAATTCAGAAATCCAACCCGGTTTTAAACCAAAAATATCATCACAAAACCAGATATGTTCCATGCCAAAGTTTTCCATCAAATATTTTATCTCTTCGATTACATTCTTTGGGCTTCGGACGTTGTATCTGTTTCCAAAAATTGGTTTGGCACACCAGTTACACTTATAGGTACATCCTCTTGTGGTAGCAATATTCAATGAAAAATAACCATGTTTCTTTTTCCAGAGGCTTTTGTATTGAGGTATATCAATTAAATCCCATGCCGGAAAAGGCAACAAATCTAAGTCACGCATCACTGGTCGTTTGCCTTTGTTAACGGTTTTGACATTTTCCCTAAAAATAATACCCTGTAAATCTGAATAGTTAGCACCATTGTTCAGGCAATTTACCAAATCCAGAAGTGTCATTTCACCTTCACCGGGAATTACAAAATCAGCTCCGGCATCAAGGTATTTTTCAAAATGGTCGGTACTGTCTGAGCTTGAAATGATAATCTGACAATTATATTTTTTCCCTAAACCTATCATCCGGAAAGCAGCTTCACGCATGTTAGTCAGGCACATTTTGGTCAGGTAGTTAAATCCATCATCATAGATTATCAATATGGCAGGCATTTCCTTTTGCAAGACTGGTTCTAATTCTTCAGGCGATTGAGCAAGCATCGCATCAAACAGGCTTACTTTATAATTATTTTCTCTGAGCAGGGCAGCAGCATATATTGTTCCGAGTGGCGGATAGGCATTTCCGGCTCGCTGCTGTTTAGGGTCGAGGTAGAGAAAGTAAGAATGTGTAAAAACGATATTTTTCATACCAGTAGAGATATGTCGTGTTGAGTCTGATAAAACCGAAGCATCTCTTCATACTTTTCCAGTATCTTATTGCGATGACCTGAAATATGCATTTTATATACTTCCTTTTTATAACTCAGGTCTTCTGTTCCAAGATGCTGACTGTCATTAAATTTATGCTGGTAATGTTTTCTGTAAAAGTTATAAAAATAATTATCAACAGCAGTTATCCATCCCAAATCCACAGTTTTTGGAATTTTAGTAGCAGTTAGTGGGATATTCGGAGCACTTATCATATTAGGGAAATACTGACTCACCCACCGGTTGGCATTCATAAAAGACATATACATCTGTAAGTTATACATAGGTATAAGTGTAGCTATTTCGATAGCCGTAAAAATATTACGGTCTTTTATTTCAAGGTTATATTCAGTAATGATATAGTTAGGACAGATGTATTTTTTCTTTCCCAATAGCACAAAAACTTTGTAAACCACTGATAAAACAAACCTGACTATCCACAAACGGTTATGTTCAGTAATGATAAAATAATCTATATCTGACTTGTCATCCATATAGTTTTTGGAGAGTGATCCCGATATACAAATACACTTGATAAAAGGAATTGCAGAAAGCCATTGTACATGTCTGGTTGTAATTTTGAGGTATTTTTCAGCAAGCAAATTCCCTTTCAGCCGACGATTTATTATTTCTTTATCTTCTCCTATAAAATAAAAACCCTGATGATAAGATATATAATTCTGGCTCACCAGATAGTTAAGTTCAGTTTCTATTGAAGCAGGAGGCTGAATAGAAAGATATTGTATAATTTCCTCTTCCCGAAGTGGATATTTAAAAATATTGAAATAGAGCAATGTCTTCAATATCGCTTTCGAACAGTCAGAAATAATATGTTTAGACCTGAGTCCGGAAACTTCATCAATGCTTGCATTCATGTTTGTAAGGTTAAAGGTGTACCCAATTATTAAGTTTCATGCTGGAAAGCAGTTTTGAAGACAAATGCCAGTTTTTGCCCTTTTGTCAGAACATCAAAAACAGGCTTATTTCAGCTTTGTCTGATGTGTTTTTGTAAAAAAAGAGTTGTGATTTTTACTACTTTTTGGCTGCAAGTACAAAATGGTTTTTCACAGATATTACTTCCGCAATTTTGGCGATTACTATAGTTGGTACACTTATTTTGTGGTCAACCAGTTTTACATCAAAATTTGAATCCAAAATCATCTGTCCCTTGCTGATAGTCAGTTTCCCCTTGAGGATGCGTTCCTGTTTAACGCCATGTATTTCCAGAGTTCCCTTAGCCGACACATCATATACCCCGTCTTTGGTATAATCTATGGTTTCCTGAATTTTACCGTTAAAAGTAGCATTGGGGTATTTTTCTGATTCCATATAATTTTCATTGAAGTGCTCTTCCATGAGTTTATTCGGGAAATGAAAATTTCTGATAATTATTTTTACAGCAACTGCCCCATTTGCCGGATTAAGGGCTGCCCCAGTCTGTTTGTTAGTTGCCGAGATTTTTTCGATGGGTGTATCTGAATTAAAACTGGTCTCGCCTGTTTGAGTAAGCAATAACTGAGCATAACTTATCTGCAAACCACCTGTTACAAGCATTAAAATAAAAATCATTTTTCGGGAAAATATCATAGTGTTTTTCATGGTTAATGGTTATTTAAAAAAGTTATAAAATTATTTAGTGAGCTTCCGGGCATCTTTTGAAAAACTAAACCGGCGGGAAATATTAAATCCATAGAATATATCTCCATCTGACCATTTACCAGTAGTACCTCCAAGCAGTTGTTTTTCTATCATACCTCTTGAATTCGTAAAATGCAGTTGAAAAACGTGTCCACCTGTTTCTATATCAAATCCTAAAGAAAGAGCATTGGTAAATTTAGGATCACGCAAATAGACTGTTCCACCATCTTCTTTATACTGACTGACAGTGTAGTAATATTCAGCATTAAAAGATACTCGCTTGCTGATTTTAAATCTTCCACCCCCACCTAATGCATACAAGGACTGATGGTCTAAAGCATTTTCAGGTTTATTGCGATGAACAAACGTAGGAGCTATCTGCAAAGAAAGTCTCTCTGAAAACTTACGGGCTATCAATGCCTGAATCGTAAAAGTCTGACGCTCGTTGTTATTATAAAATCGTATTGGGTCTCCGGTCAGGTTAAAACTTTCGCCTGTTTTAGTAGTAATGGTAGCATCACTGGCAAAAAGTGTGATAGAAACTGGCACTTTACGTGCTCCCGAAGACTGTCGGAGTAGTTTATATTTCAGATAATAATCAAAAGTTTTCTGGTAGCTGCTACGCCCTATACCTCCACTTAGTCGGTCTGTAATTCCATATTCCAGTCCAAATCTGATTTGTGACTCATCAAGCCCGAATAGCGAATAAGCTCCCTGGTTTAAAGCTCCAAAACGGTGAGAAATAATAAAATCAAGGTGTTTGGCAGGTATCGTTTCAATAGTATGCCCTGTTACAAGCCTTGTACTTTTAAAAGTAGCTGAAGTATAAGTAACTTCCGGTTTACGATCTTTATCCAATTCTCCCAACAGGTCATCCTGGGCTTTCAGATGGATAATTGTTCCTGTCAGAAGTAAAAGCAAAATGATTGTTTTTTTCATAATGGTAGTGAAAAACAGGATAGAGTAATGGTTAAATAATAAAATTTGAATTATTGATTTTGAAGGCAATCATATCACTGAAAGGCTATCTTTCTGACTATTCAAAAACACGCAAAATGCTACCTGTAAGAGAGGTTTGATATACCACCAGCCCTTTAGAGCCGTTAGAATTTAAACCTTTCCCTGCATTATCAAACTCTGCTCCGTGAGCTGTACAAAAGAAACGGTCAGTAGTATATGTAATCTGTTTATTGCCTTCATGGCTACAGGTAAGTGTTACCGCAGCAAAAGCACCTGTATTTGTTTTGGCAATAACCACTCCATTTTTAATTATAAATCCTCCATTATTTTTCAGTGCAGCATTTGAGGCATCGTCCAGATTAATCTCAAAATCTACCTTGGGGCTTGCTTCTGTCTCATTCACACAAGAAGTTAAGCCTGATGAAGAAAAATATACTGCCAAAAGAGCAGCCCCCCCCAGTCCAAGTTTACGTAAGAATTCATGCCGGTTAATTATATCCGGATTTTTATGTTTTGTCATAGGAAAAATATATTAAGTGTTTTACTGATTAGTGTTTAAACATTTTTTTAGGTATTTATATTTTTATCAGGATTCAGCTTGTGTATCTTTTATGTATGTCTTTTAAGGGAAACGATAACGGGCAATAAAAAACAGCCCCATGCTATTAAGTCTTACTTGTGCAACACCTATATCGGTCAATGGCTGCTTAAAAAATGCTTCTGTCTGTAATGACCACCGTCGGGTTAGTATTTTTTCATAGCCTAAAGCAAAATTGGCAACTCCGAGCAGGTGTTCATTTTCGTTGTTAAAATACCAATCCCGGGTTTTGGGCTGATTATTCTGAATATACTTATAAGAATAGTCCTCTTCTTCCATAAAATAAGAAGAAATACCAGTACCTAAGTAAAAACTATGACGTGGTCTTAAGAGGAACTTATATTGAACATTCAACGGAATATCCAGTACGGTACAATTAACATTAATATCTGTAACGTTCACCTGTTGCAACCACGCCCATCCTGAATGATAATCTTCCGGAAGAGCTGAATAGATTTTTTTTGCATAAATAAATCCGGAAGTGATTGACCACCTCGGAGATAAACTATAACTTATCAAAATACCGCCATTTTTGCCGGGTGATTTAAGATTACGAAAACCTATACTACTCAAATCCGGAGCCACTGCCAATCCTATTGAAAAATGAGATAACAATCGCTCAGGTTTATGATGTAAAGGCTTGGCAGCAGTAGTATCTTTATAAATCACTATCGAAGCCGTTTCTATTTTTTTCAGGCTATCCTGTCTTATTTTAGGAAATCTGGAAAGTATGGGTTTTAATACAACCAATTGTCGTGATAATACCTTTTCTTCTTTTATTACACTATTTTCTTGTATGATAGAAGATTGTTTTTTGGGATAATAGGTTGGTTTTTGTAAGGTGTCTTTTATCAAAGGTTTGTTCAGCACACCACCATTTATAAGTTTTTCTTTTGATGTTTGTACAGTTTTCAGTGTTTTATCCTTTTCTGTCTTTTGTCTGTCTTTTTCTACATTATTTTCAGAAAATTCGGGCTTGCTTTTTTCTATCTTCAATAATTGGGGTTTGCTTGTGTTTTGGTTATCAACATCAAAGTTTTCCTTTCCTGAATTAATAATGGGATTGCTTTTTTTCAAATCTTCTTGATTATGTTCCCTTGTAGCATCCGTTTGAAAACCATTTTTTTCAGCTTTATTGATTCTATTCTCAGAAGATTGGGTTGTTGTAGTAGTATTGCTATCTACTCCCACTTCTGTAACATTGGATTGTAAATTCTCTGTTTTACCTCCTATTGGAATAATAAACAACAAACATATCAATATAATAAACAAACCTTCTGCCAGCGTAAGCCACAATAACTTACGTCGTACAAATTCCTCAGCAAGAGCATTGTCCAGTTTTTCCTGCATAGAATCCCAGAAATGGGGTTCATAGTCAGGTTCAAACTGAGCCGCCTTTCTGAACAATTCATCTATTTCTTCATCTGGCATATTTTGCATACAATTCCTGATTGCTTTTTTTCAATATTTCTTTTAAATGAGCCCTTGCTTTTGCTAAATTTGATTTGGATGTACCTTCAGCAATACCTAATTGTTCTGCTATTTCTTCATGTGAAAATCCGTCTATTACAAAAAGGTTAAATACAGTACGATAAGCTGGTGGTAAAAGCTGAATCATACTTATCAACTCCTGATAAGAGATATAATCTATGGTATTACCAGATTCTTCAACCAGCATATTTCCTTCTTCTGCTATATCTGTATGATACTTGTATTTTTCATGCTTTCTGAAGTAATCAATAGCAGTGAAAATCATTATTTTCTTCATCCAGGCTTTAAAACCGATGAGTTGGTCTTTTTCCTGATAGGTAAATTTTTTTATGCTGGTAAAGATTTTCATAAAACCGTCGTTCACTACCTCTCTTGCCTCTTCATTATTTTGGGTATAACGCATACAAACAGCCATAGCATAGCCATAAAAACAACTATAAAGCTGTTTTTGACTCTCTCGTTTTCCATTTTTACAACCTTCGAGGAGTAATTGTATTGCTTTTTCGTCCAAGGTTAAAGGTGAGGTTAGGCGTTATAATCAGGAAATCGTATCAAAATAAAAAAAGGTTGCCTTTCTGAAAAAATTCTCTTTGCTCTGTAATCACTCTGATTTAGATGTAAAGCCGGATAGATTTAGATTTGTCTGAAAATATAGTACTTTTGTATTTTACATTAACTCAATATTAAATCAGCATTAAGAAGTGAATGCAGAAGATTTTTTGCAACTGGTACTTCATCCTGAAAATGTCTCTGTAACTGACTTACAGGCACTGGAAGAACTCAATCATTTATTCCCTTACAGTCAGTTGGTTCACTTTCTGGTTGCCAAAGTTTATCATGATATTGGTTCTCAGCAGTCACTACCCCGTATCAAACGGGCTGCCATTTATGCTACTCATCGGGAAGCCCTGAAAGCTTTGCTTGACAAAAAACCACAATCTTTACTCAAAGAAAAAAGTCTGAATTTAACAGATTATAAGCCGGAAGAAAGTTCTAAGGAAAAAACTGATAAGCAGGAACTTACAGATACGAATGTATCTGTTTCAGAAGAAACAAACAAGTCACGGCCAAAAGTAAACCCTGACACAAATCTGTTTTCAAGAAATAAAAGTAATTTTATTACACTGGAAACAGAGTTAGAACTTACCGTAGATGATTCTTCCTTTAATACCAATACTGTTGAAAATGAGTTAAAAAATTTGGTTGAAGAAGTTGTTAATAAAAAAACTGTTCCGGATTTTGGAAGTCTCGAAACAGAAGATTCAGTGAATGATTTCTTTTTGAAACAGATTCCAGATTTTGGTTTTGACAAAACTGAAAACGAGGATGAAGAGCCTCCTTTGAAAGTAGGCTTTCTAAATGCAGACGATTTAGAGCAGGAAACGGATACAGTTGCTAATTCTAAACTTGGCAAAGATGCCCAGATGGCAATTATTGATAACTTTATAAAGAAGGAACCTCGTATCTCACCTCTAACTTATAAAGATGAAAATATTGAGAAAAAAGACCTTTCTGACAAGAAACCTGAGAGCAATGAAAGCTTTGTAAGTGAAAGTTTGGCAAATATTATGATTAAACAAGGTAAATTTCAACGGGCTATCGAAATTTTTGAAAGACTCATATTGAAAAATCCGGAAAAAAGCACGTACTTTGCAACCCGAATTGATGAACTGAGGCAAAAGTCAGGAGAATAACGCCAATAGCTGTTTGTCAGGAAAGATGATTCATATATTCAAATCTGAAATTACATTATGCTTACTTTTATTGTTATCCTTATTCTGATTGTAGCAGTGTTGCTGGTAGGAATAGTGCTCATTCAAAATTCAAAAGGTGGTGGTTTGTCAAGCCAGTTTATTGGAGCAGGAGCTGGACAGATTATGGGTGTAAAACGTACCGGAGACCTTCTTGAACAAATTACCTGGGGCTTAATTATTGTATTAATGACCCTTACACTACTTTCAAATGTATTTTTAGCCAAAGGCTCCTCACAGGAGGGTGAAATCAGAAGTGTGAATAAAGAAAAAGCTGCTGAGAAAATTATTACGCCACAGCCTGTTACACCTCAACCTGTTGATACTACCAAAAAATAATCTTTATAACTAAGAGATTTTTAAACCACAATCGGAGAAAAATATTTTTCTCCGATTGTGGTTTTTTATTTCTATCGGTACAAATTTTGAGCATTGTACTGGCATGAAACTTTTAACATTTATCCGGCTTATTGTTACTTTTTACAAAAACTTCCTTCCTGCTACATTTTCAATTACAGCAAGTTGTATTGCCATATTTTGGGAATATGGGCTTATTGTTGTGCCTACCCTCTTCTGGTTTAAAGTAATTACGCTGGCTATGGTCTTTTTCTTTATCAGAACTTATAAAGTAAAGGAATTCTACTATTACCAAAACCTGGGAATTTCTGAAATGGTATTGTGGGTAGCTACGTTCTCATTTGATTTCGTTTTATTTATTGTTTCTCTAATCATAACCTACCAGCTTACATGATACATAAACTTGAAGCAGACAGTATTTTACTGGATTTTGGCACAAGAAAGATTTTATCTAATGTTTATCTTATATGTGAAACCGGAAAAGTTACAGGGATATTGGGAAGAAATGGCTCTGGGAAAACCTGTTTGATGAATATTATATATGGCAGTCTGCCTACCATTGATAAATCTATTCGTTTTGACGATGTGCCAGTTATCTGTCCTTTTAAACATCCCAAGTTGCTGGTTTATTTACCTCAGTTTAATTTTATACCACCTTCTTTGATAGTAAAGAGAATTTTCGCTGATTTTGAACTGGATTATACAGCATTTGAAAAATTCTTTCCTGAATTTAAGGCAGGTTATAAAGTGTCATTCGCAAATTTATCAGGCGGACAAAGACGTTTGATTGAAACTTACATCATCATCAAAGCAAAATCGCAATTTGCCATGCTCAACGAACCTTTTTCACACCTTATGCCTATATTGGTTGAAAAACTCAAAAAGATGATATCGGAGGAAAAAGATAAGAAAGGTTTTCTGATAACTGACCATCTTTTCAGGCATGTGACTGATATTTGTGATAATCTGTATATTGTAAAAGACGGTAAAACACATCTGGTAAAAGATAAAACTGATATTGAAAGACTGGGCTATGCAAGACTCTGATGAACTATCATTGTAAAATCGCCCAAACTTATACTTATCTCAATGCAGACCTAAGCTGGAATGAAATAAAAGATAAAGCACAGGTTTGCTATGAAATAGAAACTTTTGATTGGCAAATGTGGGGGGTGCTATTTATGATAATAATGGGTATCTATTCTATTGCAATTTGATCAGGAGATTAGCGAATAAAGAAAGTAATGAAGCGAAAAAATCCGGTTTTAGCCGGATTTTTTTATTTGTTGCAAAATCTATCTTTTAAATATCTACACTTTTCATTTTAGGAGCCAGCAGGTGCATGACAAACCAGGCAAGCAAATAAGCCCCACCACATACAAAAAACATGATATAATAAGCGATTTCTATTTTGCCAATACTTCTGTAATAAACAAACATATCTTTCTGCACATATTGTGAAAGCAAAATACCACCCAAAGCTCCAGCCATACCACCAATACCTGTCACAGAGGCAGTTGCTTTTTTAGGGAACATATCTGATACAGTAGTAAAAATATTAGCACTCCATGCTTGGTGGGCAGAGGCAGCTATCCCTATGACTACTACTGCCAGCCACATATTAATACCCCCCAGAATCTGGGCAAAAACAATAGGTAAGACGAACAAAGCAAAAATTAGCATGGATGTTTTTCTTGCTCTGAATACTTCCCAGCCTTTGTTAATAAAATTCATGGGCAACCATCCGCCTCCAATACTGCCTATTGTAGAAATAGTATATACCAATGCTACCGGCAATGATACCTGTGTCCCTTTCAAATGATACTGACTTTCGAGAAAATCGGGTAGCCAAAAAAGATAAAACCACCAGATTGGATCTGTAAGAAGTTTGCCTAAAGCAAAAGCCCATGTTTGCCTGAAAGACAGTAATTTAAACCAGGAATAGTTGGAAGTGGTTTCAACTGTAGTTGTTTCTTGAGTTTCTTCTCTATCGGAATGAATATATTCGTATTCTGCCTGAGCAATTCTCTTACTTTTTTCAGGAGTATCATAATAAACATACCATAATATAAGCCAAATAAAACCCAGTAACCCTGTAAGAATAAAAGCCCATTGCCAACCCAAGCTAGGATGAGCTGCAATAAATGGTATTGTAAGTGGTGTGATAATTGCTCCGATATTAGCCCCTGAGTTAAATAGCCCGGTTGCTAAAGCTCGTTCTTTTTTAGGAAACCACTCTGAAACAGTTTTGATTGCTGAAGGAAAATTACCAGCTTCTGTCAAACCCAAAAACGAACGTACTATCCCAAAACCAAGTACACTATTAACAAAAGCATGAGCAACACCTGATAAGCTCCATAAAACAGTAGAAATTGCATAACCCGTTTTAGTACCCAATTTATCAATGATACGTCCGGCTGCGAGCAAGCCAAAAGCATAAAACAACTTAAAAGCTATCTCTATATTGGCATAGTCAGCATCATTCCAGTGTAACTCTTTGGAGAGTGTAGATTTGAGGAAGCTGATAGTCTGACGGTCGAGATAATTGATAGTGGTAGCAAAAAATATCAATCCGCAAATAGTCCAGCGATAGTTACCTATTTTATTTAAACTATTACTCTCTGTTTTAGTCATTATTGTATAGATTTTACAAATTGAAGCAAAGATTTTATTTTATCAGGTAATATACTGGTATCTATGCTATTGCCAAACAGTTGTGAACCCATTCCTACACAAATTACGCCAGATTTAAACCATGCACTCAGATTGACTTCATTAGGTTCTACACCACCTGTCACCATCAGCTTTGCCTGTGGCATTGGTCCTTTCACTGCCTTTATAAACTCAGGTCCTACTACATTGCCCGGAAAAACTTTTACTACATCTGCCCCCAGAATCGTAGCCTGATATATTTCGGTGAGTGTCATAGCTCCAGGAATCCAGGGCAGCCCGTATTCCTGGCAAACTTTTCCGACTTCTGTTGTAGTAACCGGTTGTACAATAAAATCTGCACCGGCTTTGATAAATTTTTCAGCCTGCCTGGCTGTATAAATAGTACCGATACCCAGAGCCATTTCAGGACAGTGATTTTGTACATGTATTTGAATAGCAGAAAAAACTGCCAAAGCATTTTCACCACGATTGGTAAACTCAAAAGCCCTTAATCCACCTGTATAGCAGGCATTCAATACCTCAATCGTATAGTTTGTATCAGCATGATAAAAAACCGGTACTATGGGGCTGTACTGTAGCTTATCAAAAACTTCCTGTTTGCTAAAACGAGCCATAAAAGCAGCAATATTTTTTATTTATATACAATTTATTTCCTCTACCATTTCAGCCGAACCAATAAAAAGCGGAGAACGCTGATGAATAGATTCAGGTACAATATCCAAAATCCGGCTTGAACCATTAGTAGCTTTTCCTCCAGCCTGCTCTACAACAAAAGCCAGTGGATTACATTCATACATCATTCGTAGTTTCCCGTTTTGACTTTGTTTGCTTGACGGATACATATAGATTCCTCCTTTGAGAAGGTTTCTGTGAAAATCAGCTACCAGTGAACCTATGTATCTGCCAGTATATTTACGTTCTTTGCACAATTGCAGGTACCCTTGAATATTATCAGAAAAATCATTCAGATTCCCTTCATTACACGAATAGATTACCCCACCTTCCGGAATTTGAATCTTCGGATGAGATAAAAAATATTCTCCAAGCGAATTATCATAGGTAAAACCGTTTACGCCTTGTCCGGTGGTGTAAACCAGCATGGTAGAAGAACCATAAATCACATAACCGGCTGCTATCTGGCTGCTTCCCGGTTGTAATAAATCTTTAACCGTTGGGGTTGTACCAACAGGCGTTTTACGACGGTAAATAGAGAAAATAGTTCCAATAGAAACGTTGGCATCAATATTAGAAGAACCATCAAGCGGGTCAATGGCTACAATGTATTTTGACTGGTTATTGTCTGTCAAAATCATTTCATCTTCTTCTTCCGATATTATGGCACAGGTTTCTCCACCATTTCTTAAGGCTCTGATAAAACGAATATTGGCAATTACATCCAGTTTTTGCTGTTTTTCTCCCTGAATATTTTGCGAACCCATCTGTCCGGTAATGTCAGCCAAACCAGCCCTGTTTATTTCCCGGTTGATAATTTTACTAGCCAAAGCTATATCCCTAAGCAATTGTGATAATTCACCTGATGCAAAAGAATACGAATCCTGGTTTCGCTTGATGAAACGGTCAAGAGTGATACCGACAGGCAGGGCTAATTGTTCGTTCATATCATTTTATCGGAGTAGTCTTCCGGAAGTATTACCTTTTACAATTTCTTCTATTTCAGCTACTGTAGCCAAGTTAATATCTCCATGAATGGTATGTTTTAGAGCTGATGCTGCAGTCGCAAAAATGATAGCTTTTTCATCATCCTGATATTGTAACGAACCATATATAAAGCCTGCCATAAAAGCATCTCCTCCTCCGATTCTATCCACAATAGGATTTATATCATACGTTGGTGTTTTTATCACTCCACCACTTTCATACACAATTCCTGTGAGCTTGTTGTGAGAGGCAGATATGGTTTCTCTCTGTGTAGCAATGATTTTCTTAATATTAGGAAACTTTTGCATGAGTTGTTTAGAAACCGATACAAAATTTTCTTCCTCGTTTTTGTCTGCTACTATTCCAAAAATATCTTCGGCATCTCCTTCTGTACATACCACCACATCACAACCGGCTACCAAATCAGGCATCACTTCCTGAACGGTTTTACCATATTGCCATAGATTCCGGCGATAATTTACATCTGCCGAAACGGTAATACCTAATTGTCTGGCAGTGGCAATGGCTTCCTTACAAGCTTGAGCAGCAGCGGCAGAGATGGCGGGCGAAATACCTGTCCAGTGAAACCATGCAGCATTTTTAAGAATCTCTTTCCAGTTAAACCACTCAGGTTTTAGATTGGCAAAAGCTGAGTCAGCCCTGTCATAGATTACTTTGCTTGGACGCATACCTGCTCCGAATTCCAAAAAATATAATCCCAGTCTGTTGCCTCTGAACACAATACTATCTGTATTGACACCATATTGCCTGAAAAAAGCTGAGGCTGACTTACCTAAATCATTATCTGGAAAGCAAGTAACATGGCTTGCCGGAAGTCCCATCTGTGCCAGTGAAGCCGATACATTGGCTTCTCCGCCACCATAGGTAATATTAAGGTTATCTGCCTGAATAAAGCGATTATTCCCGGATGGAGAGAGCCTCATCATCACCTCTCCAAAAGTTACCAGTCCTTTATGTTGTATATCACTCATTTTTTATCAGAATCCAAAATAGTTTTTAGCATTGTTATAACAAATATCCTGAATGACTTTGCCGTTCCAAGCCATATCGTTAGGGATTTCTCCATTTTCTATATCATTTCCAAAAATATTGCATAGGATTCGGCGAAAATATTCGTGACGTGGAAATGAAAGAAAACTTCTCGAATCTGTAAGCATACCCACAAACCGACTTAATAAGCCCATGTTAGAAAGCGTATTCAGTTGTTTTTCCATACCATCTTTTTGGTCAAGAAACCACCAACCAGAACCCCATTGTATTTTTCCAGCAACTGAGCCATCATTGAAGTTACCTATCATGGTAGCCATCAATTCATTATCTCTCGGATTAAGGTTGTAAATAATCGTTTTTGCCAGTTGGTTATTTGCATCCAGCCGGGCTAAAAATTTAGCCAGTGCTTTGCCCTGTTCAAAATCTCCAATAGAATCCCAGCCGGTGTCTGGACCTAATTGCTTTAGCATCCGCTGGTTGTTATTTCGTAAAGCTCCCAAGTGAAATTGCTGAGTCCATCCTTTCTCCCAGTCCCAGATAGCAAAGTGTACCAACATGGCTGATTTGAATTTCAGGATTTCACTGATTTCAAGATTATTACCTGAACGGATTTTGCTAAAAATGGCTTTAATCTCGGCTTCAGTATAGTCTTCAGCATAAATTTGTTCCAAGCCGTGGTCAGAGACCTGACTGCTGCTTGTAGCAAAAAAATCGTGGCGGTTTTTCAATGCCTCCAGAAAGTTTTCAAAATCAACTATCGAAATATTGGCAGCACTTTCGAGCTTACTGAGATATTGGTTAAATTTTTCTGTATTTTCTACAGCCATTGCCTTATCAGGACGAAACGCAGGCAAAACTTTTATTTCAAAACCCGAATCCTGTATTTGTTTATGAAACTCCAGTGTATCTGCAGGGTCATCAGTAGTGCATACCACCTTTACATTCATTTTCCGTAATAAATTTTTTACAGAAAAATCGGGAGTCTTAATCAATTCGGTAGCCCTTTCATAAACAGACTTGGCAGATTGAGGATTAAGAATATCACTAATGCCAAAATACCGCTGCAATTCCATGTGAGTCCAGTGGTAAAGTGGATTTCTTAAAGTATAAGGAACAGTTTCTGCCCATTTTTCAAACTTTTCAAAATCCGGCTTGTCCCCTGTGCAATAGCTTTCATGTATTCCATTTGTACGCATAGCTCTCCATTTATAGTGGTCGCCATATAACCAGATTTGGGTCAGGTTTTCAAAGATTTTATCTTTTGCTATTTCTTCCGGAGGTAAGTGATTATGGTAATCAATAACAGGCATCAGCTTGGCATAATCATGATAAAGCTGACGGGCTGTTTCGGTTTGCAATAAGAAGTTTTCGTCTAAAAAGGGCTTCATAAGATATTTTATAAGATGACAATATGCTTAGCTCTGAAGGTATATGATTTTGCTCACAGATACCCGATAACATTCAATCGATTACAGAAACTATTAATCACAAAGTCAAAATGAGTAATCATTAAATCCCCGCAAGAGTTTACTATTTAAATATTGATTGTCTGTATCTTAACCCTTGCGGGGTGGTTTCTTGTATAGCAATTAATTTTCGCTCTCTACTTACTAACTAAAAAAGTAATGTTTACAAGGATACTCCTCTTTTCCAGGGAATAAAATCATCTTGTCCGTGCTTTACGGCACTCACTTCTGTTTCTCCACTAGCCACTTTTATCACATATTCTAATATTCTGGCTCCGGCTTCTTCAATGGTTTCGTCTCCTTCTATAATTGTTCCGGTGTTGATGTCGATAATATCCGGCATTTTGGTAGCCAGTGTGGTATTACTTGAAAGCTTAATTACAGGTGTCACAGGATTTCCGGTAGGAGTACCCAACCCTGTAGTAAAAAGTACCACAGTTGCCCCCGATGCTACTTCAGCAGTTGTAGATTCTACATCATTACCAGGCGTACAGAGCAGATTTAAGCCGGGTACAGTCACTTTTTCAGGATAATCCAAGACAGCAACTATTGGCGAAGTACCACCTTTTTTGGCTGCTCCGGCAGATTTGATAGCATCTGTTATCAAACCATCTTTTATATTTCCGGGTGAGGGATTCATATCAAAACCACTGCCTACTGCTTTTGCCCTGTCATTATATGTTCTCATTAAATCTGAAAAACGCTGGGCAGTTTCCAAATCAACACATCGGTCACAAAGTTCCTGCTCTACACCACACAATTCCGGGAACTCCGAAAGAATAACCGTGCCACCCAAAGCCACAAGCAAATCGGAGGTATAGCCTACTGCCGGATTTGCCGAAATCCCCGAAAAACCATCTGAGCCCCCGCATTCCAGTCCAATACATATTTTACTGAGAGGTGCTGGTTTTCTTTCATTTTGGTTAGCTTGTATGAGACCAATAAATGTCTGCTTGATTGCCTGACTGATGAGTGTTTCTTCTGTACCTGTTTGTTGTTGGTCTAGTATAAAAAGCGGTTTATCAAAATCAGGTATTCTTTTTTTGATTTCATCATTCAACATGGTTATCTGAGCATTTTGACAGCCCAAACTTAAAACCGTTGCCCCTGCCACATTAGGGTGTGTAATATAACCTGCCAGCAAACCACACAAAGCCTGAGCATCTTGCCTAGTCCCGCCACAACCACCATCATGCATCAGGAATTTAATACCATCTATATTGGGGAAAAACCTGCTTTTAGTGTTTTCTGAAAGATTAGTCTGCAAATCTGCCTCTAAGATTTCTTCAACTGTCTTTCCAGCTTTGTATAAAGCTATCAGTTCCTGGGTCTGAGGTTGATAACTTTTTTTACGGGTATAACCCAAATCTTCGGTCAAAGCCTCTCTGAGAACTTCCAGATTGCGGTTTTCACAAAAAACAAGTGGAATAACCAGCCAGTAGTTAGCAGTCCCTACACTCCCATCTTTGCGATAATAACCTTTAAAAGTTCTACCCTGCCACTTTGAAACATCCGGTATCTGCCAGTCAAGTTTGCGTTCGGCATTGGCTGAATAACTGTTTGTAGCATGTTTCAGATTAAAAGTAGTAATAAGGCTTCCTTCTGCTACGGGATATTGGGCTTTTCCAACCAAAACACCATACATTATCACAGAATCGCCAGTTTCAAAACTACGTCCGGCAAACTTATGCTTGGCTTTAATATTTTCAGTAACAGTATAGCTTTTGTCTCCAAGAGTTACCGTTTCTCCGGTAACCAAATCGGTAAGAGCAACTATAACATTGTCATCAGGATGAACTTTAAGAACTTTATTTTTCATAAATTTACGAGATTACCTTTTTGCATAAAGGCATTAAGTGTTTCTAACACACCATTTTCAGTCAAATCCACAAGATAGGTACTTACTTTCTCACAAAAGCCATTAAGAAGCGTCAAATCATGCCCCCAAAGGCTTTTGTCTTTCAATACGATACCTGCTATTTCCTGAGTAGTATGCTTTTGCCAAAGGTCATAAAAATACGTTGCTTTTTCATCCTGAATAGGATATTTTTTACCATTATGTAGCCCATAATATTTGTTTTCCTCCATATCTACAGGCTTTGTAAAAAGAAGATATGCAGCAAACCCCAGTGAAATATATTCGGGCGTACAACCCAGCCTTTCAACATATTGCAGTAAAACCGGAATATTTCTCATTTGCATCTTGGAAGAGTATTGTACTGTAATATTAATCCAGAGATGCTCTACAAACGGATTTTTAAAACGGTCTAAAACCTGCATTCCAAATCGTTGAGCAGCTTTTTCGGGAACAGCATAAGGAATAGCAGGGGCGATTTCTGCCAGCATCAGATTGCTTATGAAGCCTGCCATTACCTGATTTTCCATTGCTTCTTTTACTGTCTGAAAGCCACTTAAAAATGCCAGTCCACAACTCAGGGTATGAGTACCGTTGAGTAACCGAAGTTTTAACTCCCGGTAGAGATTTATATCTGGCTTAATAATAACATTCGGATGAACCTGATAAAATGAAAGAACTTTACGAATATGTTCATTCCCTTCTATTGCCCAAAGTAAATAGGGCTCAGACATAGTAACTAAAGCATCTTCATAACCTAGCTCTTCAAATAGCTGTTGTTTATTCTTTTCTGCAGGTGCCCCCGGAACAATTCTGTCAACCAGTGAATTGCAAAAATGGTTGCTGTGCTCGATCCATTCCATAAATTCATTTTCCAGTGAGTTGCGATGAGCCAGTTCCAGTACGATAGATTCTAGTTTTTTACCATTTTCAGGAATGAGTTCGGTAGGAACTATCACCATGCCTTTGTCTTTATCTCCTTTAAAAGCTTTAAATCTTTCATATAAAAATGCCAGCAACTTACCTGGAAAGGAAACAGGAGGTTCCTTACGAATGTCATCCTGCACCAATTGTATCCCTACTTCAGTAGTATTGGAAATAATAATCTCCATTTCAGGATTTTTGGCACATTCTATCACAGATTGCCACTGTGACTTAGCAGAAAGCACACGACTGACAGCAGAACTGATAACATTTTCTACTACTTCTTTGCCAGTATCAACGCCCCGAATACACAAGGTATATAGGTTATCCTGCTCTTCAAAAACACCCGAGTCGCCTGAATCAGTTGATTTAACTACTACAATCCTCCCATTGAATATGCCCTCTTGATTAGCCAGATTGATCAGATAATCCGGCAAGCCTCTCAACAGCACTCCTGTTCCAAATTGTAAAACTTTTTCGGGAAGTGTGAACGTTTCAGATGCAGGTAGTTTCAGTTGTTTATTATCAGAAACGAGTGAAAGGATGGTTTTGGATAACTTCTTCATGTTTAATATCTTTTTAAGAATCACATTATAGGCTGGGAATTTCTTAAATTTTTACTGCCTGACGGGCTAATAATTTCCATCCGGTCTTCTGCTTTTGAAAAACGAGCAACACTCCCAGTTTTACCGTTCCGGCAACACCACGGTTATTGGTTTCGGCAGCCAGTTTATGATGCACTATTGCCGTATTACCGGATATGGTAATAGTTTGCTCTGTCAAATCCATTGTCACAAAATCAGACTTGCCAGAAACAAGTGATTCAATAAGTTCCTTTTTAGTTTCTAAACTACCACCAGAATGTCCATAGATAAGTTGATCCATGACTATTTTTTCCAGTACCGCCTGATTGGCATCAATCATGGCTTTTCGTAGTGTTTCTACGATTTCAGTTACTTCTTTTTCTTCTTTAGATTGTGCAAGGCTAACCATAGTAAAGACAGTAAGGGTTAAAATCAGTGACAAAAACTTTTTCATATTTATTATAATTAGGGGGTTTGATTAACGGGTTCTACTCTAAAGTAATCTATATCAGCATAGCCAGCATCATTGGTTACCTGATTTCTGGAAAAAAACATACCTATTTTAGTACCTATCCATTTTCCTTCTTTTGCTACAAATTCTTTTCCGAGTAAGGTATATTGCTGACCATCCATGCTAAAACTAAACTGACCTACTCCTCCTTTTTTTACTATTACTCTAAGCCAAATATCTGATGACAAAACGATTTGCTTTGATTCGGATACGGTCTCTGTTTCACCTTTGTCTGCATTATAGCAAGCTGCTTGAAATACCTGTAATCCTTCATTTCTTTTCTGGATTCCCAGATAAGCATAGTCTATCCCCATCATAACAAGTCCGAAAGTTTCATTTGGTAAGTGTGGTGAAAATCTCAGTTTTGTTGTTACCTGAAATGTTTCTGCCGGAAATTTTTGTAACAGTAAATTTGGAATATCCCACAGATTCTTATGATTTTCTGGTAATAACACTGAAAACATTCTCAAATTTCCGGTTATACCTGTCGGGAAAGCCCATGTCAAACCAGGATTAGCATGCCACTGCCATTGAAATCCAAGTCTATTGTCACTAAATTCATCACTGTCGGGTGGCGTTACAACCGGACAGTTCTTGCTTGTTTTAGGTTTTTGATAAGTTATTACCGGCTCTCCACATCCATCACCATCTTTGTCAATCCCTATTACCGGAAAATCATTGACCCATTTCATGGGCTGCAAGTGCACTACTCTTCCATAAGCCCCTTTGTCCTGAAAATGTAGAAACCACCACTCACCCACAGGTGTATCTACCCATGCTCCCTGATGAGGTCCGTTAACCGAGGAGTTACCCTGTGCCAGCACAATTTTTTCTTCATAGGGACCATACACATTTTTGCTCCGTAAAACCAGTTGCCATCCGGTACTTACGCCACCTGCAGGAGCTGAAATGTAATAGTAATTATTATGCTTGTAAAGCTTCGGACCTTCCAGCGTTGGATGCTTGTCGTGTCCATCAAAAACCAATACGGCATCATCCAAAATCTCTGTTCCAGCTTCATTTAGCTGATTTATAGTCAGAATACTCTTAATACCAGCACGGCTGCCTGCATAAGCATGGATAAGATATACTTTGCCGTCTTTATCCCAAAAAGGGCAGGGGTCTATCAATCCTTTGCCGGCTTTCACCAGAACTGGCTTTTCCCATACCCCTCTGATATTCTTTGTTTTAATCATATAAATCCCAAAATCTGGGTCAGGATAATATATATAAAACTCATTATTGTGAAAACGGATAGCAGGAGCCCAAACACCATTTCCATGTTGTGGTTTGCTAAAATGTTCTGAAGGAATTTGTCTTGGCAGAGCATGATTGATAATTGTCCAGTTTACCAAATCTTTTGAATGCAAAATCGGCAATGAAGGACTGGCATTAAAACTGGAAGCAGTCATATAAAAATCTTCGCCCACCCTTATAACATCCGGGTCAGAATAATCTGCATGTAAAACAGGATTTTTATAAGTTCCATCTCCCTGATCTGCTACCCATACCTTAGAAATCTGAGCATTTAAAGTAGTTGATAGACTTAGTATGAACCAATAAGTTAAAAAAATTCTCAAGATTATTTTTATATGATTTTTTCAATATTTTATTAGCTGATACAAATAAATTCTGGTAATCTTACAAAGCAGTATGTAATAATTCAATGATTTATCTATATTTTTCTATGCAATCGTTGCCGGAAACGTTATCAGCACCTGCCTGAGTAATCGTAACGGCTACTCAATACCATTCAGCAGGTAAATCTGAATTAAAGAAAATTGTAAAAAAACAAGATTATTTCGGATTCCATTTCCCTTCAAAGAGCCAGTTGACTGTGATAGTTTTTGGCGAAATGGTAAGATTGTCTTTATGCCAGTCAAAATCTCCTCCCTTGTGGTGACAGTTGAAATAATATACCCGTCTTCCCCATTCTAAAGGTTTAGGAGCACTTGTCACCCAATAAATATCTGCATCTGCTATATTTTCATCAAAAGAACAATTGAGCAGATAAAACTCAGAGTCCCGATGAAATCTGCCTAATTTGTACCCTTTATCTCCTTCAAAAGTGCAGTTTTTCAGAATAGTCTTACGGTTTTTTCCTCCAGAGCCATCATGCCAGATTGCAGCATTCATATTGTGACAAATAAACCGGCAATTTTCTGCCCAAGCCCAGCCTCTCGGACAATAAAAATCTACTCCACCCTCCATCGTACAATTTTTAAAATAATACATGCCATTCTCTACATCCCACGGGCTGACAGTATCTCCACCCAATGCCCGGAAAGTACAATTTTTGACAGCTATACGAGTGGCTCCGGGAAAAGACCTGAATGCAAACTGATGACCATCTTTCCGGACTACTTTTGTACCTTCAGGCTCTCCTTTTTCTCTTGGTAAGGCATATTTTTCTTTAGTTCCTGTATTATTTCCTGACTCTCCGCCACAGGTTATGGTAGTATCTCCTTTGGCTTTAAACCCGTAATCATTGATAAAAGTGAGATTTTCGAGTATAAGGTCATGCGATTTTACATTGATAACAGCAGCCCCCCAGTCATCAGGATGGCTACAACGCCAAAAATCTCTTGCCTGTGAAAAAATAACCTGAACACCTTTTTCACTTTCTCCTTTTAGCTTTAAGAAATGTTTTTTGTCGATAAATAGCTTTTCGTTATAAATCCCATTTTTAATAAATATTTCCCGCATTTTACCTGACGAATCTTCCGAAGAGATACTTTCTATGGCAGCCTGAATACTTTTAAAATTACCTGAACCATCAGCAGCCACTACTATTCTCTGAGCTTGCAACTCATGAAAGAATAAAAAAATACTACCTAAAACGCAAAAGATGTTTTTCATTTTCCTTTAGTTTAAAAATTTAAGAGAAAGGTCATTCACAAGGTAAAAGACTTTTCTGTGTACTATTTTTTATCATTATGAAGGGCTTCTTTAAATTCTTATCATAATTCTATTATTGCTTTTACAAGCGTTTTATTTGTTAATAACTTATCAAAACGGTTTATCAGATGAGAGAAAGGCACTCTCTCCGAAATCCAGCTTTCTACATCTACCTTTTTTGTTTCTATCAGCTTTATAATTTGCCGAAAATCAGCACTTATACTATTCCGGCTTGCCATTATGGTAAGTTCCCGACGATGAAAATCAGGGTCTGAAAATGAAAAGTCTCCCTGAAATAAGCCTACGAATACCAGTTTTCCGCCATTAGCCACATATTGATAAGCCTTTTGCATGGAATCAGGATTACCGGTAGCATCAAATACAATAGTTGGTAAATTATCATCCAATACCGTTTTTAGTTTTTCAATCTGATTTTCTGAGTTAACAAGGGCAATGTCTGCCTTATGGTGGTTTATACAAAAATCCAGACGATTTTCATTCATGTCCAGTACTACCACTTTTGCTCCCGCTACTTTTACAAACTCCAGTACAGAAAGACCTATAGGTCCTGCACCTATTACCAGCACGGTATCTGTGGGAGTAATACCAGCCCGTTGCACAGCATGAAAGCCTATTCCCAGCGTTTCTACCAAAGCCAATTGTTCAAAGGTAAGTACCTCAGAAGTATGTAATTTATGGGCAGGGACTTTGATTAATTCCTGCATCCCTCCATCAGTATGTACACCTAGGACTTTCAGATTTTCACAACAATTGGTTTTTCCTCTTTTACAGGCATCACATTTACCACAATTCAGATAAGGTTCTACTGCACATCTATCACCGGGTTTTACATTGGTGACTTCCGAACCTGTTTTTATTACCTCTACACCTAATTCATGACCCAAAATACGGGGATAAGTAAAAAATGGCTGTTTGCCCCGATAGGCATGGTAATCAGTTCCACAAATTCCTATCCGATGCACTTTTACCAAAACTTCATTTGATAAAATGTCATCTTCAATGGTAGTTTCCAAATCTTCCCAATGTCCTGGCTCATTTAATCGGATGGTCTTCATTAACAGATGGTAATTTTATTTTTTATTTTTTCTTGTTAAAAGCCACTCTGCCCAGTTTTGTGCAGCTTTAAAGTTTTCAAAGTCAGCAGGTAGCTTTCTGCCATTCAGGTATTCATTATAAATCCAGGGATCACCCAATACAAACACAGTTCCTTTACCCACTTTAGAAGTTGCCATTATTACGTCGCCTCCTTCTTCAAGTACAGCAGTTGCAGGTGATTTTACAGAAAGAGTTACCAGTTCTTTTACATAAATCTTTTTGGCATCTTTAAAAATCGGGTGATTGCCGGAAAGAGTAAAAGTACCTTGTTCATACTGATCATTTTTTACCATGTTCCGGTTTTTGCCTGTAAACTCTATCCCAAATGCCTTGGTGAGTTCATTGAAGTTTTTGATTTCGCAATTGGTGGTGTCATTTGCCAGTAATACCAGTGTACCGCCAGCAACTACCCATTCTTTTAAGGTTTGAATATTTTTGGCTTTGATAAAATTAGGATTTTGTGTTTCTTTCTTAGTATCAGGGTCAACGATGATGAATACATCTGCATTTTTTAGATTTTCCCTGGAAGGTTCTGCCGAGAGTATTGAAGTATTTGCTCCGAAATCATTGAAAATTGTACCTAAAAAAGAATAACCCGAATCAAAACGGTCATTCCAGAGATAGTGAAATTTCAGTCCGTTTCGGTATTCATTGTTAAAATAGTTGTCAATTACCACATTCTGTCCTTTGCCCACAGCTAGTTTTTCGAGCATGTCCATTTCTACACAAGCCTGCATAAAAGGTCCAATGGCTTTCAGGTCGTCAGTTCTGGTAGGTTCTTTGATATAATATTCATATGTACCATCCCGATATGGATTACCACCCAGCCCTGCTCCACCTACAGCTTTGGTATAATGTATCAACCCCTGTTCATCAGTTTCTACAAACGTTTTGATTAAACCATCAAAGCCTTTTTTGACAGCAGGAAGGTATGTTTCAGGAATATAACCTCTCCGTACGGCTTTTGCCAGACCATACACAAACATGGCAGAGCCTGATGATTCCAGATAATTTCCTTCTTTGCCACCTTTGTCTGTAACCTGCCACCAAACGCCCGAATTTGTATCCTGAAATTTTACTAAAGCTGTAGAAAGACGGTTTAGAATAGCCACGAGTTCTGGGCGGCGGGGATGGTCTTTCGGAAAAACATCCAATACATCCACTAACCCCATAATATACCAGCCCATTGCCCTGCTCCAAAACTCAGGTGATTTTCCGGTTTCTTTATTTGCCCATTTTTGCAGATGGCTTTCATCCCAGCCATGATATAACAAGCCTGTTTTCTCGTCACGGGCATATTTTTCCATCCAGACAAACTGATTGGCAATATCTTCAAAATCTTCAGTTCTGCCTGTCATTTGAGCATATTCTGCATAGAAAGGCTCTCCCATATACAATCCATCCAGCCACATTTGAGTAGGATAACGTAATTTATGCCAAAATCCACCTACCCGGTTACGAGGCTGCCAGGCTAATTGGTTTCTAAGAAGATCTGCTGCTTTACGATATTTAGCTTCATTCCGAATCTGATGAAGACTTAAAAGTTGTCGTCCGGTAGGAATATTATCCAGATTATAGTCTTCCATTGCGAAAGTTCGGATTTTTCCATCTTCTGTAATGAATTTATCAACAATATGCTGAATATATTGCTGATAGCGAATATCACCACTACTTCGCCACAAACGTTCAAAACCCATCAAAACAACACCTATTTCATAGTTCCAGTTAGCCGGACGAGGTTTGGCTGTTTCCTGACTTTCTTGTTTATCTACCTGACTTGTATATTTCATCACTACCATAGAATCAGGATATTGTTTCATAATGGTATTTGCCATCTTCTCTGCCCAAATTCGGTTTTGGGCAAAAGTTGCAGAGCAAAGTAATGTGACAGATATCAGACTAAGCACCAGTTTTTTCATAGACAAAGCAATTTTTTATTGATGAGTTTTACCCAAATTTTAAATTTTTATCTGATAAAATCTTCCCGCATCGGCGAAAAAACATCCACCAACATCCCTGCCTGCCTGCAAACCACGCCATGTTCTACACCTGACGGGGCGAAATAAACATCACCCTCTTTCAAGATTTTTACATCGTTTCCTATTCTTACCTCAAACTCACCTAAAGCAATATAACTCATTTGCAAATGAGGATGATGATGCAAAGCTCCAATACTTCCTTTTTCAAAAGCCACTTTCACAAGCATAATCTGTTCATTATAAGACATGATTTTCCGGCAAACTCCATTCCCCAAATCTTCCCAATCAATTTCATTATCTTCTGCTAATGTCAGCTCTTTTACATTTATCATAATTTTATTGTGTCAAAACATTTTTAGGAACATTCAAGCCTAATTCTATATCTTTTTTTGCTTTTGATTTGTCAGTATTGAACAATTTAATATTCTTGCTCCGGTCACCACTGATTTTTAACAATAAGTCTGCATTGTCAGCATATTGGATGTCATCCAAAGTAATGTTGGTACTATTTTGCACTTGCATCATGATTTTTTCAGTTGGCAACAATGTAATATTCCGGAAAGTAAGATTAGAACCTTCTATACATACCAGACCTTTTTTAGTTTGCAATACAGCATTTTCAATCAATATATCTCTGATAGGCATTTCCGGTAATCCTCTTACCAAAATTCCAGTTGAAGCTCCCAGGCAATTTACATTCCTGATATAAAAGTTTCTGAACTGAGGAGTACCTTCGTCTATAGGTTTAGATGCTATGACAGGTAGCTCCTGACTGTCTCCAGTAACTGTAACAGGGTCTTTTGCCATGTAATACATATCAAAAATGATGGCTTCACCTGCTATATCCGACATATTTACCTGGTTTACATATATATTCTCAACTACACCGCCTCTTCCACGTGTGGTCTTAAATCGCAAACCCACATCCGTACCGATAAAAGTACAATTAGAAACAAACATATTCCGAACACCACCCGACATCTCACTGCCTATCACAAAACCGCCATGAGCATGATATACCTGACAATCTCTGACAATTATATTTTCCGTCGGAACACCCCGTTTTCTACCTTGTTCATCTCTTCCTGATTTAATCGTAATTCCATCATCCCCAGTATCAAATTTACAACCTTCTATCAAGCCATTCCGACAAGACTCCAAATCTATGGCATCGGTATTCTGAGCATACCAGTCGTTTTTTACGGTTACATTTTTTACGGTTATTTGTTCGCAAAGCAATGGATGCAGTGTCCAGGCTGGTGAATTACGAAGGGTAATTCCTTCTATCAAAACATTTTTACAGCTTGTAAGACTTACCATATTTGGACGAAGAAAATCTTTATAGCTTTGTAGTTCTTCTTGTGTAGGTTTCACTCCATTTAAAATTCTTCCGGCATTGGGAGTAATGTTACCTTTTCGTGATTTTTCGGAAGGATACCATATATCTCCTTTTTCATTGATAACGCCACCTGATTTAAGCAACTTAGCCCACTGTCCATCAGGCAGTTTATCTTTTTTTACAGCCCGCCACACATCACCTCCACCATCTATTACACCTTCTCCGGTAATAGCAATATTTTGCAGGTCTTTGCCACCCAAAGGAGGCTGACAACGATAAGATTCCTGACCTTCCCAGGTAGTCACTATCATCGGATAATCATCATAATTACGGCTAAATTGCAATAAAGCTCCTTTGGCAAGATGCAGATTTACATTGTTTTTCAATGAAACAGGTCCGGTAAGCCACAAACCTGCCGGAATTAATACTGTACCACCACCTGCCTGATTACACATTTCAATTGCCTGATTAATTGCCTGTGTGTTTACAAATAATCCATCTGATTTAGCTCCGTATCGAACAATATTAAAAGTGTCTTTTCTAAAAACCGGGGTATATATTTTGGGTAATTCGTATTCATATTTTTCAGCAAAAGCAGATTTTATCAAAAAATTACGAAGAGGCAGGCTCTGTTCTACCAGGGCATCTGCTACCAATCCTGCCATCATAGAAGCTCCATATTGCGAAAAATGTGTATTATCTTCAATACCTTTAGGAAATTTAGGATAAATGCCACCGTTATAATGCATAAACAGAATTTTCGATCCTTCTGCTCCGTGCTTTTCTATGACAGCCTGGCTTTTAGAGTGTAAATCTATGAGTGGAACTCTTAGTTTTTTAGCTACATCTCTTACTACACCCGGATATTCTCCATGCTGGTCAACAAACTTGCCGGTTTCATCAAATTTTCTACGCATCACAGGGGTAATCAATACCGGATTGCCCCCTTTTGCACGGGTTTCATTCACATACCTGATAAGATTTTGGCGATAGGTAGTCTGGGCAGCAGCAAAACGTGTTGTGTCTGATTCTTTTTGGTCGTTATGTCCGAATTGTATAAAAACCCAGTCACCTTTTTTTACCTGACTGATTACTTTTTCCCAGTGCCCCTGATTGATAAAACTTTTAGTGCTTCTTCCGTTAAGAGCATGATTTTTCACTTCTACAACTGGAAGAAAAAAATTGGCAAAAGGCATTCCCCAACCCGTTTCAGGGGCATCTGCAGGAAGTTTATCTGCCATGGTTGAGTCTCCGACCAAAAAAACACAGATTTTTTCTTCAGGCAAACTAAAACTACAGACAATGAGTAACAAAATAGTATAGAAACTAATATTTTTCATAAAAATCAATATTGTAAGTTTTTAGCCTGTCTCAGGAAACAGAACAAAATGGCAGATGCCACACTGGCATTGGTAAAAGTTAATAAATATGGATAAAAGAATAGCACAAAAACCTTCAGGCAAACAAAATTGTACTTTTTGAATACTCCCTTTTAATACCTCATTGTATGTCTGCAAAAGATTTTACGGATTTTAAGAATGAAAATATAAATAAACAAATAAAAAATTGATTTCTTTAATGCAATCGTTATCGGGAACGATTGCATTAAAGAAAAATCTTTCTGCTTTTTTGTGTATTCTGATACTTTTTATGGAATTGATGTAAAAAAAATAATCCTTTGAGAACACCGAATTCATAACAAAATTTGTACATTTCCAACAAAGCCTGCCATAAAAAAAGCCTGTCTGTGAAAAGACAGGCTTTTTTATATTTACTCAACATAATAATCAGCTATTTACTTTTTCATTAGTTTTTAGCCTGAGCTGAACTGTAGCTTTTACCATGTTTTGTAGTGCTTGTTCTGTTTCTGCCCATTTGCGGGTTTTTAATCCACAATCAGGATTTACCCATAAGTTTTGAACGGGCAGTACTTCCAAGGCTTTTTCAAGTAATCTGGTTATTTCAGCTAGGTTCGGAACACGGGGCGAATGAATATCATAAACCCCAGGACCTATTTCATTGGGATATTGAAAATCAACAAAAGCCTCCAGTAATTCCATCTGCGAACGGGAAGTTTCGATAGTGATAACATCTGCATCTAGGTCAGCAATGCTTTTGATGATATCATTAAATTCCGAATAACACATATGGGTGTGTATCTGGATGTCGTCTCTCACACCACATGAAGCCACCTTAAATGCTTTTACTGCCCAACTGAGATAGTGCTCTCTGGAGATTTTACGAAGTGGCAATCCCTCTCTGATAGCAGGTTCATCTATTTGTATGATTTTAATTCCTGCTTTTTCCAAATCAGTCACTTCGTCCCGAATAGCCAGTGCCAGTTGCATCGCAGTCGTCTCACGAGACTGGTCATCTCTGACAAAAGACCACTGCAACATGGTAACCGGTCCGGTGAGCATACCTTTCATATACTTGTCAGTTAAAGATTGGGCATAGCTTGTCCATTTTACCGTCATGGGCTCTTTTCGTTCTATATCTCCGAAAATTATGGGAGGTTTTACACACCGGCTTCCATAACTTTGAACCCATCCATTCTGAGTAAAAACGTATCCGTCGAGTTGCTCTCCAAAATATTCTACCATATCGTTTCGCTCAAATTCGCCATGAACCAACACATCCAAGCCTATTTTTTCTTGCCATGATACTGCTTTTTCAATTTCCGCTTTTATTAATTTTTCATATTCAGCATCATTAATCTCACCTTTTTTCAGTTTATTCCTCAATTGCCTTATATCATCGGTTTGTGGAAATGAGCCGATAGTGGTAGTAGGAAATAAAGGTAGATTGAGGCTCTGTTTTTGTATGAACTGTCGTTCAGAAAAGGAATGAAGGCGATTGGCAGCCTGTTCATCTATCTCATTTACTCTTTTCTTAACAGACTGCTTATGAATGAGAGCAGAAACTTTGCGAGTTTGTATAGCTTGTTGGTTCTGGTCAAAATGTCCTTTGGCATCTGTATAGATTTCAGGCTGTGCAAGCAACTTTAGTGTCACTACCTCATCTAGCTTTTGTTTGGCAAAAGCCATCCAGCTTTTTATTTCTGAATCCAGTTTTTCTTCCAAATCTAAATCGCAGGGCACATGAAGCAGGCTGCAAGAAGGTGCTATCATCACCCTCTCATGACCTAACGCTTTTATTGCTTTCTCAATAATGGATAAAGACTTATTATAATCATTTTTCCAAATATTTCTTCCATCTACAACTCCTAAGGACAAGGTTAGTTTTTCAGGAGCAGCAGCGATAATATCGGTAAGTTGTTCAGGACATCTCACTACATCAAGATGCAGAGCACAAATCGGTAATGACAAAGCAAGGGAGGTATTATCAGCTAAACCGTCAAAATAGGTTGATAACAGTATTTTAACAGATGGGAATTTGTGCCTGAATGTTTTATAGGTTGTTATTACAGCCTGTTTTTCTTCCTCTGATAAGTCCATTACCAGAAATGGTTCGTCAAATTGTATCCATTGCACACCCAAATGCTCAAGCTTTTCGATTATTTCCAAATAGACTGGCAGTAAATTTTTGAGGAGAGAAATTCGGTGAAAACCTGATTCTTTTTCTTTTCCCAGAAGCAAAAAAGATACGGGTCCGAGCAACACAGGTTTGGTAGTAATACCCAGTTGTTTTGCTTCATAAAATTCATTGATAATTTTATTAGAAAACAACCTAAAAACCTGGTTTTTACTAAATTCAGGAACTATATAATGATAATTAGTGTCAAACCACTTGGTCATTTCCATTGCTGTAATGTCAAGCCTGTTTTTTTGATAACCTCTTGCCATAGCAAAGTACAAGTCTAATTCAGTACTTTCCCGGTTAAGCATAATGTCATGATAACGTGCCGGTATTGCCCCAACTGTAAATGACATATCCAGAACGTGGTCGTAAAACGAAAAGTCATTGGAAGGTATCAGTTCAAGTCCTGCATTTTTCTGGAGAAGCCAGTTGGTAGTTCGGATGTTTTTCCCAACCTGAACTAAGTCTCGCTGAAGGTTTTTACCTGCCCAGTATTGTTCACAGGCTTTTTTGAGTTCACGCTGGCTACCTATGCGTGGATAGCCTAAATTGTGTGCAATCATACTTTTGTTAATTGAATTGTTAAGTGTTTGAAAATAAAACGTTTAGCAATTCTTTAAACAGTTTCTGAATACCTGACACGGTTTTGAAAAGAAAAGGAACGCCCTTATCTCTGACTTTGTCAAATACAAAAAGGATGTGTGCCAGGCAATGAACTGGCTCATCTCTTAGAATTAATGAAACAAAAAGCAGAGTAAAAACAGCACCCAGACTTAGCTTGATTTCGTGCAAGCATCGTCTCCTAAAAAACAGGCAAGTCTCCTGACTTATAATAATTTTGTCGTCCTTCTCATTTTGGTGACCAAAACAATGGACAAATGATTGACAAAATCTGATTTTCTGAGTGAAAATCTATTATTTACAGTTGCACGACAGTCCATGATTTACACATGGTTCCTTATTAATCAGGGTACTACCCCCAAACCTGTTCTTCGGTGAAGAAATACGTTTAAAAAACTTGTTATGCAAAGGTATGTTTTGTACGCTTATTTTACAAAGTAGTATTAAGTTATGCTTTTACATCCAGAGAGAAGAAAGCTCAGACTATGTTTGTTACAACCCAACCTCACTACCAAAACATTTGACTATCACTATACAATAGCTTTTAGGTAGCTAAAAAAATAGGAGTGTTTTTTATGTATTTCCTATATAACTCTGACAATCTCCTATCTTTTGACTGAAACCACTTTATATTTGGGAAATAAAAAAAGCTACTTAAAAGGAGTAGCTCTTCTTCTAAGTAGCTGTAGGAGTCACCATAATACCCCTGAAAATATCATTACAGTTTTTCAATATAAACTGAAAATCAACACTTAAATCATAGTAGTGATATTTATTTTCCCCATTTCCGTATCCATTTCGGATAAGTCTCAGCAAGTAATGAAGCAGGCCATTTTCCATACCACCCATATCCGGCACGGCGTTCGTTTTCTATTTCAGCCAGAGTATTTTTTTTAATTCCATCTCTGCCACAGAAAAAAGGCTTATTGGTGTCAAGATCATAAAATCTTGCCCAAAGTGTAGAAGCAGGGTCTTCTACAACTATTATATCTTTTCCTCTTGGAAGAGATGCATCCGTAACTACCTTGGTAGCAATACCTTGTAATTTGACAGCTTCCAGCCAGGCAACTCCTGCATTTACAGCATTTTTTATTTCGGGAGAAGGATTTTCTATTTTCATTAAAAATTCAAGAATACCTACCGATTCGCTACCACTCAATGAAGGCAATTCAAATGCCCGGGCTTTAGCAGGCATCAGGGTTACCCTGTCGTGTTGGGCACACCATGCAGTCAATTTGCCATTTTGTTTATACTGTGTTTTTAATATACATACTATTCCTTTCTCCATAGCAATTTTGGCTTGTGGTATCAGGGTTTTATTTACCACATCAAAATCATTTTTCCCTTCAATGGTGTATTTCATTATCCACATTACATTGATCATGGCGTTATCATTATATGTAATGTGTTTGTGGTAGCCGCTTGTATCAGGATAAAATTGTCCCCAACCACCGGCTTTATTTTGAGCTTTCAAGAGATAATCGATACCTTTTTCAGCAGCAATCAGATAAGCTTTGTTTTGCGTTTTCTTATAAGCAGTCACTAATGTTTTAATTTCTTTAGTAGTGGCAGCGTCGTCTATGGTAGCATCCAGTTTATCTTTTTCTTTCAATAATTTGTTAATCAATGTTTCCGACAGAGATTTATCATAATTAATAGGATCACCTCCAGGTTGTGGCCAGCCACCATTATTGCGTTGATAAAGAAGCATCCGTTCAGCCACACTGTCTTTCTTTACCTCTGTTGATAATGGTGAAGTTTTGGAAATATCTGTTTTGCAACCAATAAAAAGCCAGTAGCAAAAAAAATGAAGCAAAGAAAAAGAAAGGATTTTCATAAAAATTGAAGGTATGCTAAAAGTTAATTTTCCGGACTGCTTAAATTATTTCTAAGTAGTCCGGAAAAATCAAATAGTGTAGTAAATTTAATTAATAACCTGGATTCTGCTTCAGTTTTCCCTGATATGAATCAAAAGTTGCCTGATCGAAGGGAAATAATTCACTTTTTCCAGATTTAAAGAAGCTTGCAAAGCCTTCTGAAAGTTGTTTCCCATCTATCAGATTAGTAGTAAGATGTTGTCTCCAATCCAGTCTTGTCCAGCCAGTTGGAGCCGTCGTCAAGGCAGTAGGCTTATACAATGAATTTAAAAACTGGATTTCTTCGCCATTGTTTTTCCAGAATAAGTATCTTGGAATATTAGCATACGGACCAGCAGCATCACGAATTTGCTGAATTTTAGTACGGGTTTCAGCTATCTTTTGCGAAAGCAGATTCCAGCGAATCAAGTCGAACTTTCGGATACCTTCTCCTCCAAATTCCAGATAACGCTCATTTACAATTGCATTAAAAAATCCGGCTTTGTCAGTTGGGGTAATTCCTATTTTAGACTCATTGCCTTTATAAGCACGTTTTCTTACTTCCTCATAAGCAGAAATAGCAGCAACTGTAGGACCATTGTTGATTTCATTCTCAGCTTCTGCAAACATAAGTAATACATCTGAGAATCGAATTAAAGGCCAGTTATATCCTACATTCAGAGCAGTACCAGGCAACAGAGGATTTCTCCAGTCTCTTCTGAATTTACCATCTGTAATTTCGCCCAAACGTCTTGGAGCTTTGATATTAGTAGCAGGAATCGAATATAATGTGGTAGATACATCACGACGTGTATCAACCGAATCAAAAGCATAAAAATAGTTTGGTAATACCAATAATCCACCACCACCTGTTCCATAACGTGAGCTGGCATTACAAACCGGACCATTATAATTTCCCATACGGCTGTCAGAAACTGAATTGCTTCCACCTGCTCCTACTTCAAAAATAATCTCACCAAAAGCATCCAGCTGAAATGAGGTTAAATATTTTTTCCAAATGTCTTCATAACTTGGATTTAGTGTATGCTGGTCACGTCTTGCCATCAAACTGGCACATTCATCACGTGCTATTTGAATATATGTCAAATAATCATTAGGACGTTCCATCTGCCCGCTACTCCTTAAAGCATACCCAGCTCTGAACATCGCCATTTTAGCACGCAAGGCTTTTACTGCTCCTTTGGTGATACGTTCGTTTCTTATTGCAATTTCTGTACGCCAAGGAACAAGGTCGGCAGCTATTTTAAGGTCTTCAATCAAATTAGCATACGTTTCGTCTCTGTTAGATTGCGGAATAAATAAGTCTGTTTGCCTGTAAGAAGGTATCATAGGTGCTGGTACATCTCCCCAGTTGCGGAGCAATTCCAGATAAAACTGTGCTCTTAAAGTAAGAGCTTCGCCATGTAAACGACGCAATTCAGTCTTTTCAGCATCTGTACCATTGTTGTACAAAGCCATTTGTGGTATTTGCTCTATACACAAATTAGCTTTTTCTATACCCCTGTAAAGTTGCAAAAATGGATTTCTGATTTCTACGTTGGTCAAAAGCAACTGATACCTTCCAATACCTCTGCGACCATTATCAATATTACCCGATACAATCATCTCATCTGAATCGTAAGGATAATACATATTGATACGGATTCCATAACCATTATCACCAGATAGCTCATCATATACACCCAATACGGCATTGGTAGCATTGGGTATATTGGAAAAAGCATCAGCAAGACTGATCTGTGATTTAGGCTCTACTTCCAGATAGTCTCTGCACCCACTCATGACCAGTAGGACAAAAGATGCCAAAAGGCTCAGGATTGATGTTTTGTTAAATATATTTTTCATACAAGATAATATTTTTGATAGTCTGTCTTAGAAAGTAAGGTTTACACCGAAAACCCATGTTTTAGTACGTGGATAACCCGCAAAATCTACCCCTTGTGTCAATGGGTCAGCACGACGGGTACTTACCTCAGGGTCATAACCAGTATATTTTGTAAAAGTGGCAAGGTTATTTACTGTGGCATATACTCTGAAACGATTAATTTTGACTCTGTTCAGCAGTATTTTAGGCAGGGAGTATCCTAAAGTAATGTTATTTATACGCAGGAATGAACCATCTTCAACAGCCCAGGAATGTAGCCAGTAACGTTGTACTCTCACAGGTGACCAGATAGTTGCATTGGCATTAAGGGCTCTCAATGCTTCAGGGTCTGTTACTACCTGCCCCTGATCGTTGATATTTGTCCAACGGTTTTTCATAAATTCAAGCATGTTCAGATTCGGGAAAGCTCCATCTGTCATTTCTATTTTGTTGGCGTTATATATTTTATTGCCCACAACCCAGTTTACAAAAACACTTAAATCAAAGTTTTTATACGCAAACTGGTTATTCCATCCACCTGTAAACTTAGGATTGGCATTTCCAATAACGGTTCTGTCTTTATCTGCCGTAATTTGTCCGTCGCCATCAATATCTTTCCATTTCAGCATACCAGGTTGCGGTGTACCATAAACAGAGTTTACAGCTACTCCTGCTTTAACAGTATAGGTACGGGTAGTAGCATTGTAATCAAAATCATCTAATGTATAAAAACCATCTGTTACAAATCCATACATCAAACCTACCGGCTCACCTACTTTTACCAGATAATCATCTGTTCCATCTGAGCCTTGCCAGCCAGAGTTACGGGTAAGTTGGGTAACGGAACCCAGACTAGTAACTTTATTTTTATTAGTAGAGATATTAAAACTTGAATTCCAGGTAAAATCCCCTTGTTGCATTACCAAAGCATTTAGTTGAAACTCTAACCCCTTGTTAGTAGTAGAACCTACATTTTTTATTTGTGACGAATATCCTGTAGTAGGTGGAATAGCAACAGCTAAGAGCAGATCTCTACCATCATTTTTATAAGCATCAATGTTTAGCTGAAAACGGTTGTTAAGAAAAGCTAAATCCAAGCCTATGTTTTGAGTAACACTTTGTTCCCATTTCAAAGAGGGATTGGAAAGAGCTGTAGGGGCATACCCTGGCAAAACAACATGGTTTAGAGCATATTCTCCAGTTACTCCATATAATTGTTGAAATAATAAATCATCTATCCGATTATTTCCTGATACACCGTATCCTAAACGAATTTTACCATCTGTAAGGAAGCTAACATTCTTCAAGAATTCTTCCTTTGAAAATCGCCATGCAAGTGTAGCTGCAGGGAAAGATAAGCCACCACTTTCATACTTAAATTTAGAGGATCTATCATATCTGTATGAGAAAGTAGCCAAATATTTATCATCATAGCTATAACCGATACGGGTAAACAATGAAAATAAGCGATTAGGAACTGATTCAAAAGAAGATGGTCTGGGTTGAGTAGCTGTAGAACCAGTAGGTACAGAACCTAAACCCATATTTGCCAAGGCACTCTCAGCAGAAATATCTGCCGGGAAATAACGGGTCTCTATTCCAGTAGATTTATAGCTGTAATCATAAATTTCCTCACCTGCCAGAACGTTAAAATCATGTTTATCTAACTTTTTAGAATATTGGAGTATATTAGAGTTATTAAAAGTTAAAGCATTTAAAGTAGCTATCGAAGCTACTGGTAGTGAGGAATAGTTTCGGGCAGTAGATGTAATTTTCGACCAAAATGAGTTTGTCTTCTGGTCATTGTTATCTATCCCAAAGGTTGACCTAAAAGTCAGATTTTTGAAAATATTGTAAGAAAAATACCCACTCAAATTGACAGCTTTGGTATAAGCCTTACGATATTCTGCCTGAGTCATCAATACAGGATTTACCAGGTTTCCGGAAGAAATATAAAGACTTTCATCAAAGTCGTCTACATCGGGTTGGGCTGCCGTCAGGAATGGTCTATATTGTACCGAATGTCGCAGACGATTGGTAGCCTTTGTACCACTGTTGGTAGTTCCGGCTCCACTTATTGTTTGGTTTAAATACCTGACATTAATTCCTACCTTCAGCTTATCACTTACCTTGTGGTCAAGCTTCACATTTGCCAGATATCGCTCAAACCCAGATTCCAGCAAAACTCCCTGTTCATTATTGGCTGTGAGGCTTATATTATAGGTAGTCTGGGCATTGCCACCATTTACAATCAGGTTATGATTCTGATAGCTGGCTTGTCTCCCAAAAACCTCTTCCTGCCAGTTAATTGCCGGAATGTTTTTATACTGGTCAATTTGATCCCAGGTTCCATACTGATTAGCAAAACTTGTTGTATCTGCTGAGCCTCTTGAACGCTCATATTGCCAGCGAACAAAATCGTAGGGACTCATTACATTTAGCTTTTTAAAAATCTGTCTTACTCCTATAGAGCCATTATAGCTGATGGTAGTTTTACCCTCTTTGCCTGATTTAGTAGTTATGATTACTACCCCATTCGCTCCTCTTGCTCCGTAAATGGCAGTAGCAGAAGCATCTTTGAGTACGTCGATTGATTCTATATCCTGTGGAGAAATCAATGACAAAGCATTTTCAACCTGAATGCCATCTACAACATAGATAGGGGAGTTGTTTTGAGTGATAGAACCTCCTCCTCTTACTCTAATCAGTACTTCTGCTCCTGGTGCACCTTCTGAGGTAGTAACCCGTACCCCAGCCAAACGCCCTGTAAGTGCCTGGGCAGCATCTGTAAGTGGAATGTCTTTTATCTGTTTTGCTTGTACAGAGGAAACAGACCCCAACACATCTTTTCGGTTGACAGTAGCATAACCGATAACCACCACTTCTTCAAGGGTTTTCACATCAGGACTTAATGCAATTTCATAGGTATCACGATTGTCCACTGTTAGTTCTAAAACTGTATATCCTATAAAACTAACAGTAAGTACTGCTCCTTTATCAGGGATATTTATTGAAAAACTCCCATTTTGGTCTGTAGAGGTACCATTGGTAGTACCCTTGAGTGTTACTGTAGCACCAGGTATGGTTTCTCCACTGGATTTGTCCTTTACAGTCCCTGTAATGAGCCGGGACTGTGCAAAACTAAAACCACAAACACTCAGCAATAAAAATGTAAGGATTTGTTTCATTGTTTATAAGGTTAATTATGACTATGGATAATAATAGAAAGGAGAGAAAAATTGAAAGAGTTATAAATCGTATAGATAAAGTTATATTTTACAAAGGGCATACCCTTCTCATGCTTTCAAATACAAGAATATTTAAAAGCATATAACACTAAAATCTGTTGTTGATTTACAAAAAGCTAATTATAAAGTCTGGCTTCACAAACCTTTATTTTAGCCCAGAGAGAGCAACAAAATCCATATCTGTAAAGGTATAGTTTTCACCTGCCATACCCCAGATAAAAGAATAATTAGTAGTACCACACCCGGCATGTATAGACCAGGGAGGTGAAATAATAGCCTGATGATTGGCAACCAGTAAATGTCGAGTTTCCTGTGGCTGCCCCATAAAATGGAAAACCCTCTGGTCTTCTGGCAAATCAAAGTAAAAGTAGGCTTCCATGCGGCGGTCATGTACGTGGGGAGGCATGGTATTCCATACATTACCCAATTGAAGTACAGTAAGCCCCATAACAAGCTGACAACTTTTCAATCCTTCTGCATGAATATATTTATAAATAGTTCGCTGGTTGCTTGTTTCTACTGCCCCCATTTGCACAGGTAAAGCTCCTTCCTTAGTCAAAACAGCTGAAGGATATGCCTGGTGAGCAGGAGCGGACATTAAAAAAAATATAGCTGGTTGTTCGTGCGAAAGACTTTTAAATGTTACCTTTTGGGTATCTTTTCCAATATAGGCACAATCTAATTTATTCAGTTTTAATATTTTACCATCAGCTTCTACCTCACCAGCACCTCCTACATTAATTACACCTAACTCTCTTCGCTGAAGAAAATAATCTGCTTTTAGTGCTTCAAAAGTAGGGAGAGTAAGACCCTCCTCAAGAGGCTTAGCTCCACCGATAATCACCCTGTCATAGTGGGTATAGAGAAAATTTATTTCACCTGAAACCATAAGTTTTTCAGCCAGAAAATTAGCTCTCAACTCATCAGTAGTCATAGACTTTACTTCTTTAGGGCTGCTTTCATATCGGATTTCCATAAACAAAACGGGAAAGTGATTAATTAAAGATTAAAAATATGATTTTAAGATAATTTATTATCGACCCATCCAGCCACCATCTACAGTAATAATAGTGCCATGAATGTAATCTGAGGCTGATGATGCCAAAAAAACGGCAGGTCCCTGCATATCTTCAGCTTCCCCCCAACGTCCGGCAGGTATTCTACTTAAAATAGCAGTATTTCTATCGGAATCTTTTCGCAGAGCTTCAGTATTATCAGTAGCAATGTAGCCAGGTGCTATTCCATTTACATTAACTCCTTTACCCGCCCATTCATTGGCAAGAGCTTTTACCAGACTGCCCAAAGCTCCTTTACTGGCAGCATAACCAGGCACATTTATACCTCCCTGAAAAGTAAGTAGTGAACATGTAAAAATAATTTTTCCCTTACCCCTATTTATCATTTCTTTTCCAAACTCGCGAGCCAGAATAAAAGGAGAGTCAAGATTAATAGAGATTACTTTATCCCAGTACTCGTCACTATGTTCAGCTGCCGGTGCTCTCAAAATTGTGCCGGCATTATTAACAAGTATATCTATTACTTTATTTTCAGCTTTAATTTTATCAATAACCTGATATAAATTGTCTCTGTCTGATAAATCTGCCTGATATGCTTTAAAATTTTTACCAGCTTTTTTTACTTCCTTTTCAGTTTCGCTATCATGCAATGGTAGAGAACGTGACACACCTATAATATCTGCCCCAGCCATTGCCAATCCTATGGCAATGGCTTTCCCTATACCTCTGTCACAGCCCGTTACTAAAGCCGTTTTGCCGGAGATTTCAAATAGATTATTAAAACTCATAAATAAAAATATAATTTATCCAAGATTTAAAGTTAGCATTTATTAATAAAAAAGTCTTTTATTAATCAGGATTGGTATGAAAATTATAGCAAAAACTATGACAAAACAAATATTTTATTGGCTTTTTTTATGCAATCGTTATCGGGAACGTTGCCAGTATGAGTTCCTACGTAAATTATTTATTTTGTAACATATTTCATTTAATTATTTTTACCTTCGTTTACCAGTAATGCTTATATTCATTTCTCAAGTAAAACTTTCACTTATACAAGAAAAATAGTTTGGAAACGGTTACTATTAAAGACATTGCCAAAGCTCTCAATCTCTCAACCTCTACTGTTTCAAGAGCATTGCGTGGAAGTCATGAGATAAATGAAGAGACAAAGCGTATGGTGCTGGAATATGCCGAAAAACTTAACTATCGCCCTAATCCTATTGCTCTTAGTCTGAAAGAAAACAGGAGTCGTGCTATTGGGGTAGTGGTACCTGAAATTGCCAACAATTTTTTTTCGCAAACCATCAACGGTATAGAAGCCATTGCCTACAACCGAGGCTATCATGTCGTTATTTTTCAGAGCCATGAATCTTATGAGAGAGAAGTAGTAAATATTGAGCATTTAGTTGCCCGAAAGGTAGATGGATTACTCATTTCTCTATCGAGTCATAGTACAAATGTATCACATTTATCTGAGCTGCATGAAAAAGGATTACCTGTTGTTTTTTTTGATAGGGTAGCTGACACAATAGAAACTTCTAAAGTTGTTGCAGATAATTTTAAAGGAGCTTTTACTGCAACTGAACATCTTATTCTGACAGGGCGTAAAAGGATAGCTCATTTTACAGGTTCGCCATGGATTTCCGTTACTCAGGAACGTCTGTTGGGGTATAAGGCTGCTCTCGAAAAGTATAACTTTCCATTTGAAGAATCTCTCATAAAACACTACGAATTTGGCACCAATGAGGCGAAAGAAGTTGTCTTTGAGCTACTGGAAAATAAGCCCGATGCCATATTGGTATCAAGAGACAAACTAACCCTCAGTTGTCTGGCTGCTCTAAAAGAGAAAAAAGTAAAAATACCGGATGAAATTGCAGTAGTTGGTTTTACTAATCTAACAGTCGCCGACTTATTAGACCCGCCACTGACAACAGTATGCCAACCGGCATTTGAAATAGGGCAAACTGCAATTGAACTATTATTGGATTTAATAGAAAAAAAAGATAAAACACCTCAATATAAAACTATAAAATTAGGTATTGAGATGATTATCCGTGAATCATCAACGAAGTTATTATAATGTTTTTGTTAAACTCCTTCATTGCCATTAACAGAAAAAATAGTTGGACATCATTATTTTATCTATTTTTTGTATTCTTGGTAAAAATTTTTCTCCTGTCACAAAAATATGAATATTGAACTGTTAAGAGATTATTGTCTGAATAAAGCTGGCGTACAGGAAGATCAACCTTTTGGTGAAGACAATTTATGCTTCAGAGTGGGGAGTAAAATTTTTGCAATTACCGACATTGCTACCAATCCTGCTTCTGTAAATCTTAAGAATACTCCCGAAAAAAACATTCAACTTCGAGAAGAGTTTAGTTGTGTGAAGCCTGGTTATCACATGAATAAAAAACACTGGAATACCATAACATTAGATGGCTCCGTGAAAGATAGCTTAGTAAAAGAATGGATTGATGACTCTTATGAGATTGTCAAATCTTCTCTTAGCAAAAAGCAAAAAGAACTTTTATAAGAAATTTTATTGTATCGGGTTATATTGCATTTGAGGACTAAATAAAATTATCTACCTAGCTATGCTGATAGACGAAAGTTTTTATATCCAGAAAGCTGAGCACAGACGCAAGAAACTTATTAATATTTTTGCCTGGCTTTGTATAACTGGTATAGGGGTAAGTCTTATACCTGATATTTTTTTTGGTTTATGGCAAAGTGTATTGGTTACTTTGTTGCTTGCTCTTCCTTTAACAAGTATTCCTTTTTTTAATAAAAAGTTTCCTGCTTATATCGGAGCAACATTACTTCTAATGTTTCTGAGTCTTCTTGCATTCTCTTATGCAGCTCTTCTCGGAAAAGAAGCAAATCTGCACCTTTATTTTTTGTTTGTATTGCTTGTGATTCCTTTCATTATACCTCCCGACAAAAAGATATTGATTGGATTTCATATTACACATCCTATTTTATTTTTTATCATACTTTCTGTCAATAATTACTCTATATCCTTTATTCCAAAATATAGTGATATAACTCCTTCACAGATAGCTACTTTTGGATTTGTAAATCTTATTTTGCTCTTTCTTCTTGTTCCATATATTGTTTATGCCATTATTCGCTCCAATCATGATAACGAAATAGAATTACTGAATGTAGTGCGAAAGTTAGACTCACAAAATCAAGAACTCATGCAGGCTAATGCCGAGCTAGACAGGTTTGCCGGAAAAGTAAGTCATGACATTCGTTCACCTATTTATTCACTACTTGGACTTGCTAAAATTGCAAAAGAAGAAACCGACATAACTACTCTTCATCACTATGCAGAAATGCAGGAGAAAACGCTGAAAAAGTTAGAAAACTTTGTAGGTGAAATGTTACAGCATGCCCGTAATATAAGGGCAGTACTCAAAAAAGAAGAGATTCTCTTCGAAAGTTTCTTCCAGGAACTTATCAATATCCACAAGCCTAATGATAAAACTTCTTCTTTTTTAACCGAAATAGATATCAAGCAGGATACCTTATTTACTTCTGACCTAAGCCAGCTAAATACCATCTTCGGAAATCTGATTGCTAATGCGTTTCGCTACTATGATACTACTAAATCGCAGTGCTACCTTAAAATAGAAGGAAATGTCTATCCTGACAAAGCAGTTTTATTTGTAAAAGACAATGGCATAGGCATAGAAAAAGAACATTTACCTAAAGTGTTTGATATGTTTTACAGAGCCAATACCCAGACGCAAGGTACAGGTTTAGGATTATTTTTGGTAAAAGAAAGTATCGAAAAACTATCTGGCAGTATAAAAATCGAATCTGAAAAAAATGTGGGAACTACTTTTATCATCGAAATCCCAAAAATGAGCTAATATTATTTTTTCTTAACACTTGGATATATTCCGAAAATTGCCACATTTCTGGTCCTCTAAGTCGTAATATATTTTTTAACTTTCGGCATTCAAACCCTAAATGCCTTTATTTTGAGTAAATCATCACGCTACTATACTAATCTTACCATTTTTAGTCTTTTCCTCGGCTACACAGGGTATTACTTATGTCGTTCTAACCTGTCAGTTGCTACCAGTTCTATCCTGGAAGATTTGGGAAACACGGGTATGACTGAATCAAAAATGGCTGATATTGCTTCATTGGGAGTTTTGGCTTATGCTATTGGCAAGCTTATGAATGGCATTATTGGAGATTTTATTGGCGGTAAAAACGTCTTTCTCTTTGGAATGATTGGTTCAGTGGTGGCAACTTTAGCTTTTGGATTATCATCAGGACTTACCGCTTTCACAATTATATGGTTTTTAAATCGGTTTATACAATCGATGGGGTGGGGGGGATTAGTTAAAATCACATCAAACTGGATACCTTATAAAGAATATGGCAGGGTGATGGGCATACTTAGCCTAAGTTATTTAGTGGGGGATATTTTAGCCCGACTCATATTAGGACAATTTCAGAAAGCGGAAATGAGCTGGCGTCATCTTTTTTTTATTGCCTCGACTATGCTGGCTGTAATTGCTGTTTTTAATATTATTTTTCTCAAAAACAGGCCTTCTCAACTCAATCTGCCAGAACCCGAACAAAATCCGGAAAACCTTTTTGCTTCACAAACTGATTCGGAAACGCCAAAAAATCTTAAAGAACTTTTGTTCCCTTATTTCAAAAAACTTTCTTTCATTCTTATTTTATTGATGTCTTTTGGTCTTACAGCCATGCGGGAAACGCTCAATTTTTGGTCACCCCGCTATTTACAGGTAGTTTTTGGTTACACCAAAGGAGATGCTTCTCAGCTTAGTTCTTTGTATTTGATTTTGGGAGCCTTTTCGATTTTATTATGTGGCTGGCTCTCTGATAAAATTGGGAAAAAAGGATTGTTGATTGCCGGATTTACATTTCCTGTTGCTATTTTATTTGTTCTTCTTACTTTTCTCAACAATGCACCGATAGTTTCCATTACATTATTTTCATTTGTTGGCTTTTTCCTATTGGGTCCTTATTCTTTCCTTGCCGGAGCAATGTCACTTGATTTTGGGGGTAAAAAAGGGGCAGCAACCGCATCCGGATTAGCTGATAGTTTCGGATATATTGGGGGCACACTTGCAGTAAAACTTACTGGCGAACTAGCAGAAAATTATAGCTGGAATAGTGCTTTCCTGATGTTATCTGGCATAGCAGTTTTTACTTCCTTTATAGCTCTGTTTTATTTTTTGACACAGGAAAGAAAAAAGTCAACTATTTAAAAGGCATTTATTCCAGGTAGACTATTCTATCCAGTTGTATGTCCCACTGATTTATATCTTCTATTCTGGGAACTGGCGGAAAATAGGATAACCCTATTTTCTGAACATCTTCTCGGCAACCCGCCAGAAATCTGTCGTAGTACCCTTTCCCATACCCTACCCTATATCTTTCTTTATCAAAACAAAGCAGTGGAACAATCACCATATCCAAATCTTCTTCCTTTACTTCTTTACCACTCACTATCTCCTGAATACCCCACTGATTTTCTATAAGCTGGCTTTTCTCTTCAAGAATATAGTGAGTCATACTGATACCTGATTGATTTATCGTGGGAGTCACAATCTTTATCTCCGGAAAGTTTTCCCTTATTCTGTTTATCAATTGCCAGGTATCTATTTCATTATTTCTCTTGATAGGCAAAAAGATATGAAGAAACCTAATTCTAGAAAGATTTATATCATCAAAAAAAGTATCAAAAAGAGACTTACTTTTTTCAGCCACTGCCCTTTCTGATAAATTTCGCTGGCGGGTTAGATAAATCTTGCGAAGTTCTGCTTTTTTCATTCTTCTGTAAAAATATAGAAGCTAAAATCCATCGGATCAAAGTTTTCTTTAAGATTCTCCAGAAAGTCGGGATTATTGAGATAAAAACTGAGGAAATTATCATGTCTTTCCTGCAAGCCACCCTCCGGAAAAAGCTTTTGTTTTAATGCAACTAACTGATTCACTTGTGTTGCTTGTTTTTGCTCTTCTGCTTTTCTGAAACGTTTTTCAATATTTTCCAGAGAAGATATGGATTTTTGGCGTTCAGCTTTTACAAAACCCTCCAGTGAAGCATCTGTTTTCAATGCTTTTTCAATAAGGCTTTCAAAAATCTTATTTAACTCTTTAAACTCCTGCTGAATATCTACCGGGTTTTCAGCATTTTTTTCTATAAAATTCTTTTTTAGTTCAAATTCATCTGCAAATAATTCTTCTGTTTTAATTCCTAATTTTTCTATTTTTTTAGCATTGGTTTTGTTAATGAACAACGAAAAATTACGTGGGAGTAAAACAGGATAAGCTATCTGGTAATGCAAGAAAATCTCTTTTAACTGAAACCAGTAAACCACTTCTGCCGGACCACCTATGTATGCCAGATTGGGTAAAATAAGTTGCTGATAAACGGGTCTCAATACAACATTAGGGCTTAATTTTTCTGGACTTTCAGCAATAAGTTGTCTCATTTCCTCCTCTGTAAAAGACAGATTTGTATTCAAAACTTCATATTTTTCTCCATTTTTTACAATTCTCTCCCGAATACTATCGTCTAAATAAAAGAAGTTAATCTCTCTGCTATTAATTTGTCGTTCATATCCCAACTTTTCTATCTTATGGGTTTGTTCCTCAAAGTATGGCAAAACTCCTGCTTTGAAAATATCAACTTCCATGATATTCCGGAAAGATTTTTTCAATTCGGCATCATCCGCATCCAAACAAATTAAATTATCCTGCCCAAAAAGTTCATTTATCCAAAACCGGGTTGCCTCTGCTAACGTATGATGCTTTAAATAGGCATCTTCAAAAATCTGGACTTTTTCAGGGAGCTGGCTTAATATTTCTGCTATTTCCTGTGGGTTCATACGACCAACTGCTCCGGTTTGAGAGGTTTGCCACTGATATACTTTACCAAATAATTCAAAATGATTAATTTCCTGAAAATCATGATCTTCTGTTGCCATCCAATACACTGGCACAAACTCATATTCCGGAAACTTTTTTTTGAGTTGTTTTGCCAGATTAATGGTAGTAACCAGTTTATAAATCACATACAACGGACCTGAGAAAATATTTAGCTGATGTCCCGTAGTTACAGTAAATGTATTTGAGTCACGTAATTTATCAATTATGGCTTTTGGAAATGTTTTATACCCGGCATATTGCCTGATAAGTACCTGATGCAGAGTTTCCCTTGTGGAAGCATCCCATTGCCAATCTGCAATTACTTTTTCAATACCTGTATAGTCCGGCGTATAGGTATATAAAGTTTCTGTTTGAGGCTTTTTGTTTAGATAGTCAGCTAAAATCTTAGAAAACTGGCGGGTCTCTTCGAGCGATATTTTAGTAAGTTGCATTGTATGGTTTTATATTTTTCAGAGGCTTACACAAATTCAAAGCAGCCACGTGTATTGGTAAACAAATTTTAACCGAAAAAATCTGATTTTGTCATTTTTTTTCAGAATTTATAAAAATAGTAATCTAAATATTCTTTTGTGAAAATCTTGAAGTTCATTTTTACTTTACTTTCTTTTGATTGTATCTCCCTGCTCTGTCTGGGACAAGCACCAGGTGGCAATGCTACTAATCTGCAAGTTTGGATTAAAGCCGACAAAAGTGTTTTTACTGATGCTGGCAGTACACTGGCAACAAATTCAGATTTAGTACAACAATGGAACAATCTTGCTCCGGCTGCTTCAATCCATGCCATACAAACTACTGCTGGCAATAAGCCTGTTTTTCAGACAACTGGCTATAATTATAATCCTTATTTGAGCAGTGACGGCACCCGTTTTATTACGATGGATGAGTTAAATATTAGTACCACAACAACTGGAGCGGGCGTTTTTGTAGTTTATAATTATGCCAACATTGCCCAAGGCAGCTTTGCTACAGGTCCTTTATCGACTGTTGAAGCTGTAAGTGGTGGAGCAGTAATTGGCAATATAAATTTTGAAAGTTCTCTGTCAAATGGTGGTTTTTTTCAGGGTCGCAGAATTAATGTTAATGGAGCAAATGAGTTTCTTACAACGGCAGTTAATACTTCTGTTGCCAAAAATACCAATCCTAATCTCCATCTTTTCTGGAAATCCACCAGTTCTACTATGTCTTATCAAATAAATGGCAATGCTGTTGGTTTTGCTTCTGCAAATGTAAATTTTGTTTATTCGGATGTTAATCTTTTCAGAGGTTGGCGAAATGCTACAGCTGCTACTACCGGCGGTCAGTTACCACATATTCTGAATGGCAATATTTCAGAAGTAATTATGTATTCTGATAACCTAACTACTGCTTCGGTAAATAAAATTGAAACATATCTTGCTCTTAAATACGGTCTTACACTTTCTCATAATTATATCAACACTGCTAATGTAACTCTATATGATGTTGCAAGTTATGGTCAGGATATTATAGGTATTGCCAGAAATGAGACTGACGAAGAGTTTTTACAAAAACAATCACATACATTTGATGATGTTACTCGTATTTTTATGAGTGGTTTAGCTAATTCAAACCAGCAAAATACAACTTCTGGTACTGATTTTGGCACTGATAAAGCTTATGTTGTGATGGGACACAATGGTGGCATGATGTGTACAAATGCCGCTACAAGTGCTGAAAAACCTGTCATTGTGAACAAACGTCTTGACCGGGAATGGAAAATTACCAACACTGCTTTTACCGGGAATTTCAATCTGAGTTTTGATATTTCGGGCTGTAGCGATTTTTCATCATTACCAGCTTCTCAACTTGTTGTTTTAGTAGACGATGATGGAAATTTTTCAAATGCCTCTGTTTATTCTTTAGCTTCCGGGGCATCCATTTCTGTAAATAGTAATCGTATTGAGGTTTCAAATATTAATAATTCACTATTACCAGCTAATTCTACCAACTATATCACAATTGGCTCACTTCCTGTTACTCCTACTCCTGTACAAATCCTATCTTTTGAAGCAATTGCAGGTATTAGGTCTGTTTTGTTAAAATGGCAAACGCTTTCTCCCAACAATAATTTTTTACTTGAAAAATCAAAGAATGGAAGTGATTGGGAATATGTTTCAGAAGTCTCTTTTAACAAACTTTCAACTAATTATACTTTTACTGATCTAAATCCCTTTGATGGTATCAATTATTATCGCATCAAACAATCAGATGATGATTCATTTACAAAAATTGTGAGCATATCTATAAGTTTTTCAGATTCAATCCGGTTTTATCCTAATCCCTCTGCTTCTTTTATTGATGTGGAAACTGGCTCTAAAAGTATATTCAAAATAGAAATAACCGATTTTACAGGTAAATCATACATAGTACCCATCGAAAAAAATTCTAATACCTGGCATATATCTACATCTGCTCTTCCTTCTGGTGTTTATTTACTTACTCTGTATTCAAAAGATGTTATTAAAACATTTACTTTTATAAAAAACTAAAATGGGTAAAAAGACTTACCAAGTCTAAAATACATCACTTTGAAATTGGTATAAGTATGAAATCTGACAAAGTATTACTACTCGGAAATCCCTTACTGCATCACGCCTCTCTCCCTGTTGAAGAAAATGAAATTGAATCTTTGAGACCTGTCATTCAGGACTTACATGACATTCTTTTTGAATTTAAAGAAAGATTTAATCATTATGGAGCATTTCGGGCTATTGCAGCTCCTCAAATTGGCGTAATGAAACGACTTATATATATGTATATCGATAAGCCTGTAATTTTTATTAATCCGGTACTCGACTATATGAGCGATGAAAAAATTGAGGTATGGGACGACTGCATGTGCTTTCCTAATTTATTGGTTCGGGTTTACCGTCATAAAAGTATCACAATAAATTATCTTGATCAACAATGGCAAACACAGCAAGTACATCTTGAAGATAGTCTTTCTGAACTTTTCCAGCATGAGTATGATCATTTGGAGGGTATTTTGGCAACTCAGAGGGCCATTGATAATTTCTCATTCAAATGGCGAAAATAAAAATAGGCAGCAATTTTAGCCTGCTGCCTATCATATCATACTCTGTATATTACTTCTCAATCAATTTTATAAACTCATCAAATAAATATCTTGAATCATGTGGACCAGGTGATGATTCTGGATGATATTGCACTGAAAAAGCTTTTCTGTTTTTTAATCTCATGCCTTCAATAGTGTTGTCATTGAGATTATAGTGTGTAATTTCTACCTCAGACTTTTTCTTTAAAATGTCAGCATCTACTGCAAATCCATGATTTTGTGAAGTTATTTCTCCCTTGCCAGTTATTAAATTTTTGACGGGATGATTTAAGCCACGATGTCCATTGTGCATCTTATAGGTAGGAATATCGCAGGCTAAGGCTAATAATTGATGCCCCAGACAAATACCAAATGCAGGTATATTCTCATTTAATATTTCTTTTACTGTTTCTATTGCGTATGGCATAGCTGCCGGATCGCCAGGTCCATTTGAAATAAAATAAGCATCTGGTTTCCAGCTTTGCATCTCAGCAAATGTAGTCTTCGCCGGAAAAACTTTACAATATCCACCTCTGTTAGAAATATTATCCAGAATGCTTGATTTTATACCCAAATCCATCACTGCTACTTTATAATCTGCATTCTCGTTTCCAACAAAATAAGGAGTTTCTGTACTTACTATTGATGATAATTCCAGCCCATTCATATCAGGTATCTTATGCAACTCTTGCATAAGTAATCTTTCATCTAAAATTTCAGATGATATAATTGCATTCATGGCTCCTTTGCTTCGAATATGTCTTACAATTTGTCGGGTATCAACTCCTCCAATCGCTACTATTCCAGCTTTCTCCAAATATTCTTGTAATGACAAATCAGCATTCTTACGAGAGTAAATATCTGAAAAATGATTACATACCATACCACTGATTTTTACCGAACCCGATTCCTGTTCAGGTGACAAAGTTCCATAGTTTCCAATATGTGCTGTAGTATTTAGCAATATCTGACCAAAATATGAAGGGTCAGTATAAACTTCCTGATAACCTGTCATACCGGTATTAAAACATAATTCACCACCCATTGTTCCGATTTTACCAATAGCATAACCCTTATAGAGTGTCCCATCTTGTAAGAGTAGTAATGCTTCTGGACGAGGAGAGTATTTCATTTTGAAAAATTTGTTTTAGAATTCGGGATATTTAAAAAAATATATGATACTTATTATAAATATTTAGTCAGAAAAAAAGGGAGTCGGCTCAAGTCCGAATCCCTTTTCATTATTTAGTTGTTTAAATCCTTAAGCATCTTTAGTCTCAGGATTATCAGTAGTTTCCTGATTATCAGCATTATCTACTGAATTAGTGTCTTCTGTTGCCTCATCTGATGACTTAGTTTCTACTACCTCTGCTGTGATATCTTCAGTCTGTACTGTTTTACCTTTTCCGCCTCTTCTGCTTCTTCTTGTTTTCTTTACATCTGCTTTGGCAGTTAGCATAGTCTCGTTATAATCTACTAATTCAATGATACAAACTTCAGCAGCATCTCCCAGACGATTACCTAATTTGATAATACGAGTATATCCTCCTGGTCTGTCAGCTATCTTATTTGCTACCTCACCAAATAGCTCTTTTACTGAATCTTTATTTTTAAGGTATGCAAAAACTGTTCTACGAGAATGAGTAGTATCTTCTTTAGCTTTAGTAAGAAGTGGTTCTACATATTTTCGTAATTCTTTTGCCTTGGCAAGAGTAGTTTCAATACGTTTTTTCAGAATTAGAGAAGATGCCATGTTTGCCAGTAAGGCTTTACGATGGGAAGTCGTTCTTCCTAAATGATTAAAAGTTTTACCGTGTCTCATGTTAATTTTTTAGTTTATCGTAGCTAGTTCATCTTGCATGTTTTGCATCCTGTCTTTACAGCTACAAAAATAAATATTAGTCTTCGTCTAATCTGTATTTAATTACATCCATACCAAAATGCAATCCCTTGTCTGCCACCAACTGCTCCAATTCTGTTAGTGATTTTTTACCAAAGTTTCTAAACTTCATCATATCAGCAATATCTAATCTCACTAAGTCTCCCAAGGTTTTGACTTCAGCTGATTTCAAACAGTTGTACGCTCTTACTGATAAATCCAGATCTGCCAGAGAAGTTTTCAATAGTTTTCTCATGTGCAAATACTCCTCATCAACAGTATCTTCTTCTTCTTGCTTAGGAAGTTCAAATGCCATAGTTTGGTCTGAAAATAGCATGAAGTGTTGAATTAAAATAGTAGCAGCTCCCTTCAAAGCTTCTTCAGGGTGTATAGAGCCATCAGTTTCTATATCAAGAAGAAGTTTCTCATAATCGGTTCTCTGGTCAACACGTGTATTCTCAATAGTTATCTTTACATTCCTTATGGGCGTAAAGATTGCATCTATCGTAATATGTCCGAAACCATGATCCACGCCTTTGCTCTCTTCTGCTGACACATATCCTCTTCCTTTTTCAACAATAAGTTCAAGCTCAAGCGTTACAGACGGATCTAAATGGCAAATTACAAAATTAGGATTCAAAATTTGAAATGAATTTGTAAACTTAGCCAAATCACCTGCAACCAACTTGTCTGTGTTTTTAGCAGTCACTACTATTTTCCCTTCTACCAAATCTGATGTCTTTTTGAATCTTACTTTCTTCAAATTAAGAATGATTTCAGAAACGTCTTCTACTACTCCTTCAATAGAAGAAAACTCATGAAGAACTCCAGGGATTTTGACACTTGTGATAGCATAACCCTCAAGAGAAGACAGCAGAATACGTCTTAGCGAGTTACCAATAGTAGCACCATAACCTTTTTCTAAAGGTCTAAACTCAAACAGACCGCGGTAGTCGTCTGCCTTTTCCATCATCACTTTATCCGGCATTTGGAATGCTAATATAGACATATTTTTTTCCTTTGAAAAATGTGTAAACGAACCTTAGAAGAAATAACTTAACAAAAATTATTTAGAGTAAAGTTCCACAATCAATTGCTCCTGTATATTTTCCGGTATTTGCTCACGATCTGGATAGGTAACAAATTTTCCAGTCATTGATGTATTATCCCATTCCAGCCAAGTATATCGCTTAGCGTTTCTTGCAGAAAGACTCTCTGTAATTACTTCTAAAGATTTAGATTTTTCTCGTACCCCAATTACATCTCCTGGTTTTACTGAAAAAGAAGGCACATTAACTATTTCTCCATTTACAGTAATATGTTTGTGTAATACTAACTGTCTTGCTGCACGACGAGTAGGAGCTATTCCCAGACGATAGATTGTATTATCTAAACGTGCTTCCAGAAATTTCAACAAATTCTCACCAGTAATACCATCCTTACGAGCAGCTTTATCAAATAAATTAGCAAATTGCTTTTCTAATACACCATATGTATATTTTGCTTTTTGCTTTTCTGCTAATTGGGTAGCATATTCAGACTGCTTTCTTTTCTTACCTTTACCATGTTGTCCGGGAGGATACGCTTTCTTTTGTAGTGCCTTACTCGGACCCAAGATAGGTTCTCCAAATTTTCTAGCTATTTTTGCTTTTGGACCTGTGTATCTTGCCATTTTTTTAGATTAAAATTAGAACCGCCATTACAAGCCTACTTAAAAGTTTCTTGTAATTATCGGTTCTCAATTATGAAACAATAAATTAAACTCTTCTACGCTTTGGAGGACGACATCCATTATGAGGAAGAGGAGTAATGTCTTTGATAGATACAACTTCTATTCCAGAATTTTGAATAGTACGGATTGCTGATTCTCTACCAGCTCCCGGTCCTTTAACAAAAACCTCTGCTTTACGCATTCCTAATTCATGGGCTACTTGTGCACAATTAGAAGCAGCTGTTTGAGCAGCGTAAGGGGTGTTTTTCTTAGACCCCTTGAAACCCATTTTTCCAGCCGAAGCCCAGGAAATTACCTGTCCCGACGTATTGGTAATAGAAATGATAATATTATTAAAAGAGGCTTTGATATGAACTTGTCCCACAGGTTCTACCACAACTACTCTTTTCTTAGCTTTATCTTTTCTTTTTCCTTGTTGCTGTTGAGCCATTTTTGAAAATTTTTATATAAAACTTTTATTCAAATTATCTAATTATAAACGCTTACTTAGTTGCCTTTTTCTTATTAGCAACTGTTTTACGTTTACCTTTACGGGTTCTGGTATTATTCTTTGTCCGCTGCCCTCTCACTGGTAACCCTTTTCTATGACGTAGTCCTCTATAACAACCTATATCCATTAGTCGCTTTATGCTTAGCTGAACCTCAGATTTCAAAACACCCTCTACACGATATTCAGCATTAATAATACCCCGCACTGCATTAGCCTCGTCATCAGACCATTGAGAGACTTTTTTGTCCCAGTTTATGCCAGCCTGCATCAGAATTTTCTGAGCAGAGCGACGACCTATACCATAGATATATGTTAGTGAAATTTCACCTCTTTTTTTATCGGGTATATCAACCCCTGCAATTCTTGCCATAATTATCCTTGTCTTTGTTTGAATTTCGGATTTTTCTTATTGATAACGTATAATTTGCCTTTGCGACGAATCACCTTGCAGTCAACACTACGTTTTTTAATAGATGCTTTTACTTTCATAAACTATGTTATTTATATCTGTAAACTATTCTTCCTTTTGTTAAATCGTATGGTGACATCTCCAGTTTCACTTTATCTCCCGGTAAAATTTTGATATAATTCATTCTCATTTTACCAGAGATATGAGCTATCAATTGATGTCCATTCTGCAATTCCACTCGAAACATTGCATTTGACAATGCTTCTATTATAGTTCCATCTTGTTCAATTGACGACTGTTTAGCCATATCTTATTTATTTCCTTTTAAAACTTCTTCTATATATTGAAAAGTTGTAAGTTCTTCTGCAACTCCATTCTTCCTAATAACTATAGTATGTTCAAAATGAGCCGAAGGTTTTCTATCTATGGTTCGAATTGTCCAACCATCATTTTCTTGAACTACACCTTTTTTTCCCATATTTATCATGGGCTCAACCGCAAGTACCAAACCTGGCATCAGTTTGTGTCCTTGCCCTCTCTTTCCATAGTTCGGTACATCTGGACTTTCATGCAGATTTCTTCCTACTCCATGTCCTACCAATTCTCTCACAACACTAAAGCCGTGCTTTTCTACATAATTTTGGATGGAAAAACTGATATCACCAACTCTTGCTCCATTTACGGCCTGACTTATCCCTATTTTTAGGGACTCTTTAGTTACTTGAAGTAGTTTCTTAATATCTTCTCTTACATTCCCTACTTCGTAAGTATAAGCACTATCTGCGTGAAAACCTTCCCTGTAAACACCACAGTCAATAGAGATTATATCTCCATCTTTCAACTCATATTTACTAGGTATCCCATGTACAACCACATCATTTACAGATATACACAATGATGACGGAAAGCCATTATAACCTTTAAAAGAGGGTGTGCCGTGGTTATCCTTTATAAATTCTTCTGCTACTTTATCTAGACTTATAGTAGAGACGCCTGGCTTTATTAACTTAGCAACTTCAGCATGTGTTCTTCCCAGAATATCTCCACTCCTTCTTATTAATTCAATATCCTCTTCTGTTTTGTAAACTGTTTCTCTTTTCACATTAGGATAATTTTAAGCATCTACAGTGTCACTTAGTCTACCCTTCACCTTTCCTGTTTGCATTAAGCCCTCATATCTACGCATTAAGAGATAACTTTCAATCTGTTGTAATGTATCTAGTACAACCCCAACCATAATTAAAAGCGATGTCCCTCCAAAAAATTGCGACAGCTCTCTACCTACACCTAATCTACTTGCAAAGGATGGTAGTATCGCTAAAATAACGAGAAATAATGCTCCTGGTAGAGTAATTCTTGAGAGAATATTATCAATAAACTCAGTTGTAGGTTCACCAGGCTTAATTCCCGGAACAAATCCACCATTCTGACGCATACTATCAGATATATTTTTAGGGTCGATAGCAATAGCCGTGTAAAAGAATGTGAATATAATTATCAACACAGCAAATAATAAACTGTATTGCCATGAGGTATAATCAGCAAATATGGTAGCCACTGTACTTGCAAACTCATTCTTTTCTGCAAATAATCCTGCCACAAGAGTAGGCAAAAACATCAATGTTTGGGCAAATATTATTGGCATTACTCCAGCTGTATTTAGTTTAAGAGGTATGTATTGTCTCTGACCTCCATAAACTTTATTACCTATAACTTGCTTGGCATATTGCACAGGTATTCTCCTAGTTGCCTGAGTTAACAAAACAACACCCATTACTATAAAATATAACACAACTAGCTCAATAAGAAACCGTAATATACCTCCAGTACCTGTAGCTCTGCCTTCATAAACTAATGCAGGAACCAATCTTGATACAATTCCTATCATAATCAGCATAGAGATACCATTTCCAATTCCTTTATCTGTAATTTTTTCACCAAGCCACATACAAAAAATTGTGCCTGAAGTAAGAATTATGATTGAGGATATACGAAACAAATTAATGTCCATCAACACAGCTTCAGAAGGAATCGTTGTAGTAAGATAGGCTGAGGCTTGAACTATAGTAATAAGAACAGTCAGAAACCTAGTAATCTGATTCATTCTTTTTCTTCCAGATTCTCCTTCTTTTTGCATCTTCTGAAATTGCGGTAAAGCAACCGTTAGTAGCTGTACAACAATTGATGCAGAAATATAGGGCATTATACCTAGTGCGAATATAGAAGCATTACTGAACGCTCCTCCCAGAAATGTATCAAGTATACCTAAAACACCATCCTTCGCTTTTCCGAATCTATCTAGAAAAGCCTGAGAATTCACATCAATCCCAGGAAGTACTACCACAGTTCCCAAACGAAAAACCAGTAACAATAGAAGAGTAGTGATAATACGAGACCTCAACTCTTCTATCGAAAAAATATTTTTGATGGTAGTAATAAATCGCTTAAACATATAATATTAAGAAAATCCTGATTAAATCAATCTCTTACAAAGTAGTAGCTTTACCTCCGGCTTGCTCTATGGCAGCAATTGCTGATTTAGAAAAAGCATTAGCTTTTACTTCTACTTTATATTTAAATTCTCCTCTACCTAATACCTTTACCAAGTCATTTTTAGATATCAAACCATGACTTCTCAAAAAATCAACATCTACAATTTCAGTTTTATTCAACTCTAGCACTGCCTGTAGGGTATCAAGATTAATAGCTTTATATTCTACACGATTAATATTCTTGAAACCAAACTTAGGAAGACGTCTTTGTAAAGGCATCTGACCTCCTTCAAACCCTCTCTTAGCACTATAACCAGAGCGTGAACCTGCACCTTTGTGTCCACGTGTAGACGTCCCACCTTTACCAGAACCAGTACCCCTACCTATACGTTTTTTATCTTTTATCGAGCCTAAAGCAGGCTTAAGTGAGTGTAATTCCATTATTGAATTTCGGTTACAACGACTAAATGATGAACTTTATTTACCATTCCTTTAATTTGAGGAGTGTATTCAACCTCAACAGTTCTATTAATTTTTCCTAAACCTAAAGCCTGAATAGTGAGCTTCTGATTTTTAGGCTTATCAATAGCACTTCTAACTTGTGTAATTCTAACCTTTGCCATAATCTCTTATCCGTTAAAAACATTTTGCAAACTAATTTCTCTCTGTTGGGCAATAATGTGTGGCTCTCTCATTTTAGAAAGGGCATCAAAAGTTGCCTTCACTACATTGTGAGGATTAGAAGAACCTTTAGATTTTGCCAGTACATCTTTTATACCCGCACTTTCTAAAACTGCACGCATAGCACCTCCAGCAATTACACCAGTACCTGCTGCGGCAGGCTTTAATAAAACATATCCCCCACTGTATTTACCATGCATCTCATGTGGCACGGTGTGTTTCAATAAAGGAACTCTAATTAAATTCTTTTTAGCATCTTCTATGCCTTTCGTGATAGCATCTGTAACTTCATTAGCCTTACCTAGTCCATACCCTACAATTCCATTACCATCTCCTACAACTACTATTGCAGCAAAACTGAATCTTCTTCCCCCTTTTACTACCTTTGCAACACGTTGAATAGCTACTACCTTTTCTTTAAGGGCAACCTCACTTGTACGAACATTTTTTACGTTATTTTGTAGCATCATTCTTTAGAATTTAAGACCTCCACTTCTGGCTCCGTCGGCCAAAGCTTTTATTTTACCATGATATAAATAACCACCTCTGTCAAAAACTATTGACGATATTCCTAGTGCCAGAGCTTTTTCAGCTATTTTTTCTCCTACAACTTTAGATACCTCCACATTAAACCCTTTAGAGTCTAACTCTTTTGAAGAAAAACTTACCAGAGTTTTACCTGAATTATCATTAATAATTTGAGCATAGATTGCTGTATTTGATCTAAATATAGACAACCTGGGTCTTTCAGCACTTCCTGAAATCTTTGCTCGTATACTTTTCTTGATACGTAATCTTCTTGATTCTTTATTAGTAGCCATAATACCTAATGATTATTTTTTAGCTGCAGTTTTACCAGCTTTTCTTCTAACTTGCTCTCCCAAATGTCTAATACCTTTTCCTTTATAAGGTTCAACTTTTCTTAACGATTTAATCTTGGCTGCTACTTGCCCCACTAGTTCTTTATCATTTCCTTCTAATGTAACAATAGGATTTTTACCTTTTTCGGTGAGAGCAGCTACTTTCACCTCGCTTGGCACAACCATATATATACCGTGAGAGTACCCTAAGCTCAACTCCAAAATGCCATTATTTACAGCAGCTTTATAACCTACTCCAATAATTTCCAAATCAACTTTATAGCCCGTACTTACACCAATAACCAAGTTATTAAGCAAAGAACGATACAATCCATGCAAAGTCTTGTGCCTTTTTTGGTCAGTTGGTCGAGTAAGTATCAATTCGTTGTTCTCTATCTCAACTTTAATATCAGGATTAACTTGCTGAGATAGAGAGCCTTTTGGGCCTTTTATAGTTACCAGATTATTTGCTTCTACAGATACGCTCACATTAGCTGGCAACGCTATAGGTTTTTTACCAATTCTTGACATATTTATTATTTATTAATAAACGTAACATAAAACTTCTCCACCAATATGCTGAACACGTGCTTCTTTATCAGTCATTACACCTTTAGAAGTCGATAAAATGGCTATTCCTAGGCCACTCATTACACGTGGCAACTCTTCTGCACCTGCATACTTACGCAATCCAGGCTTACTTATTCGCTCTAGATTCATAATAGCCGGCTGCTTAGTAGCCAAGTCGTACTTTAAAGCTATCTTTATTGTACCTTGGACAGTGCTATTATCAAATTTATAATTTTGTATATACCCTTTCTCAAAGAGAACTTTCGTTATTTCTTTTTTAATATTGGATGCAGGTATTTCTACCACCCTATGTCTTGCCATCAGAGCATTTCTTAAACGGGTTAAGTAATCAGCTATTGGATCTGTCATATCTATATGTTATAAAAACCCTTTTTAAAATGGGATTGCAAAATTAGTAAATATGATTTACAAAACAAATTTTTATTGAACTTTCTACAAAAAAATACACTTTTTAAACTATAAAATATGCATAGCTTATTTTAACTTGCATGATATTGTTTAAAAAGTGATTATTATTTCTCTTGAAACTAAGAATATTACCAGCTTGCTTTAGTAACGCCAGGAATCTTACCTTCAGAAGCCATGTCTCTGAATACAACTCTACATATACCAAATTTACGCATATAACCTCTGGGACGACCGGTTAATCTACAGCGATTATGCAATCTGACAGGAGATGCATTTCTCGGTAGTTTATCCAAAGCAACATAATCACCTGCAGCTTTCAAGGCTGCTCTCTTTGCTGCATATTTTGCAACTAATTTCTCTTTTTTTCGTTGCCGGGCTTTTACTGATTCTTTTGCCATATTTTTATTTATTTTTTTGGTTTGCAAAAGGCATTCCTAGTGACTTTAGCAAGGCTAAACTTTCCTCGTCAGTTTCTGCACTTGTTACAAAAGTTATGTCCATGCCTGAAATTTTTGCTACTTTATCTATTGAAATTTCAGGAAAAATTATCTGTTCTTTTACACCTAAAGTATAATTACCTCTCCCGTCAAAACCTTTATCACTTATTCCTTTAAAATCTCTCACACGAGGCAGAGATACGCTTACTAACCTATCTAAAAACTCATACATCTTATCCCCCCTTAATGTTACTTTCGCACCAATCGGCAAATTTTCTCGTAGTTTAAAGTTAGATATAGCTTTTTTAGAAATTGTAGCAATTGCTTTTTGTCCAGTAATTGTTGTAAGTTCTTCAATTCCTATATCTACCAGTTTTTTATCTGCCACAGCTGCTCCTATACCTTTGTTAATCACAATTTTAACTAAACGAGGCACCTGCATTACTGACTTATACTGAAATTTGTCTTTCAGTTCAGAAACTATCTCTTTATAATATTGTTCTTTAATTCTTGGCGTTGCCATTTGTTGTAAAGATTACGTATGATTTTTTACACTTCTATGTAAAAACTGCCATACAAAAGTTGAAATTATTTTATCGTATTACTTGATAAAATTACCAGTTTTCTTAGAAAAACGCTGAAGCTTCCCTTCCTTATTTAATTTACGACCTACACGTGTAGTCATTCCTGTAGCAGAGTCAACCAACATCACATTACTGATATGAATAGAAGCTTCCTTTTCTACAATTCCACCATTAGTATTTTGAGCAGAAGGTTTTTGGTGTTTCTTTACGATATTAAGACCCTCTATAAAAACTCTATTAGTTTCAGTAACTATTCTCAATACTTTACCAGAGTTTCCTTTCTCGTCTCCAGCTATTACCTTAACAGTATCTCCTGTTTTGATATGCCGCTTTGTGATTTTATTATTCTTTTTCATATTTTATAAAACTTCGGGAGCAAGTGAAATTATTTTCATAAATTGCTTTTCACGTAATTCACGAGCTACCGGTCCAAAAATACGGGTACCTCTTGGCTCATCATTGTTATTAAGCAACACAGCAGCATTATCTTCAAAACGAATGTAAGAGCCATCTTTACGACGGACTTCCTTAGTAGTTCTTACTATAACAGCTTTAGATACAGTACCTTTTTTTAGAGAAGAAGAAGAGGAAGACTTTACAGTCACCACAACTTTATCGCCTATTGAAGCATATTTTTTTCTTGTTCCTCCCAATACGCGGATTACCAAAACTTCTTTTGCACCGCTGTTATCAGCAACTGATAATCTGGATTCTTGTTGTAACATTTTATTTGGCTTTTTCTATAATTTCTACTAATCTCCAACGCTTGTTCTTACTCATCGGGCGGGTTTCCATAATTTTCACTAAATCTCCAATACCACACTCGTTTTTCTCATCATGAGCCATCAGTTTGGTAGTTTTATTCATAAACTTCCCATACATTGGATGCTTTACTTTACGCTCTATTGCAACAGTAATCGATTTAGTCATTTTGTTGCTTATAACTTTTCCAACTCTTTCTTTGCGGAAATTTCTGGCAATTGCTTTTATTTCTTCCATTATTTTATTATGATTTAGCAATTTCTTTAGTATGAAGAGCTGTTAACAGACGAGCTATTAACTTTCGACTTTCTTGAATTCGCATTGGATTTTCAATTGGCGATAGTGCATGAGCAAATTTTAGTTTTCCCAATGTCTCTCTTTCTTCTGCAACTTTTTGCTTTAAAGTTTCTATAGTCAATTTTTGTATATCTGAATATTTCATCTTCTTAATTTAAGTTATGCTTCCTGATAATCTCTGCGAACAACAAATTTTGTTTTTATAGGTAACTTTTGAGCTGCTAAACGAAGTGCCTCCTCAGCTGTTTCCAAATTGATTCCTGTAGCTTCAAATAATATTGTTCCTGGTTTTACTACAGCAACCCAATACTCTGGAGCACCTTTACCTTTACCCATACGAACCTCAGCAGGCTTCTTTGTAATAGGTTTGTCAGGAAATATGCGAATCCAAACCTGCCCTTCCCTTTTCATAGCCCGTGTCATAGAAATACGTGCAGCTTCTAATTGTCGAGCAGTTATCCAACCCGCTTCCATTGATTTAATAGCAAAAGAACCAAATGAAATTTCATGTCCACGTGTAGCCAATCCTTTTACACGTCCTTTTTGCATTTTTCTATATTTTGTCTTTTTCGGCTGTAGCATTACTGAAAATATGTTTATCCTACTTTAAGAAATCTTATTTAAACTAATTACTTCTATTAACGACCTCTCTTATTCCGATCTCTTCCTCCTTTATCATCTCTATCCCTTCTTCGGTTTCTATCTTTTCCTCTGTCGTTTCTATCATCTCTATCTCTTCTTTCATTACCACTAGCTCTGTTCTCAACAGGATTAGAAACATTAGAAACAGCATTAGGAGAAAGATCTCTTTTACCATAAACCTCTCCCTTAAATATCCATACTTTAATACCTATTTTCCCATAAACTGTAAGAGCTTCAGACGTAGAGTAATCAATATCTGCTCTGAGAGTGTGTAAAGGCACCCGACCTTCCTTATATTGCTCAGTACGAGCCATATCAGCACCCGCCAGACGACCTGACAATTTCACTTTAATACCTTGAGCTCCTATTCTTATAGCAGAACTAATAGCTTGTTTCATAGCTCTTCTGTAAGAGATACGGGCTTCTAGCTGCTGTGCAATAGAATCAGCTACTAATTTGGCATCTATTTCCGGTCTTTTTATTTCAAAGATATTAATTTGAACATCTTTGCTTGTGAGTTTTTTAATCTCTTCTTTAACCTTTTCAACTTCTGCCCCGTTTTTCCCAATAACTACACCAGGACGAGCCGTGTTAATAGTTAAAGTTATACGTTTTAAAGTACGTTCTATGATCACTTTGGAAATACCACCTTTAGGAATACGAGCATTCACATACTTTCTAATTCTCTCGTCTTCCACTAATTTATCAGCAAAATTTTTTCCTCCAAACCAGTTGGAATCCCAACCTTTTACAATACCAAGTCTAAGACCGTTCGGATTTACTTTTTGTCCCATGAGTATAAATGTCTTTTTTTATTATTTGGTATCAATAACAACTGTAATATGGTTTGATCTCTTACGAACTCTATATCCTCTTCCTTGGGGAGCAGGTCTCATTCTCTTTAAAACTGGGCCACCATCTACAAATATCTCTTTTACATAAAGGTTCGCATCTTCTATTCTCTCTCCCTCGTATTTCTGTTGCCAGTTAGCTAATGCAGATAGTAAGAGTTTTTCGATTACCGCACCTCCCAGTTTTGTCTCAAACTTAAGAATACTTAAAGCTTTACTCACCTGCTTTCCTCTAACGGAATCTGCAACCAATCTCATTTTTTGAGGAGAAGTTGGAACGTTTTTCAATTTTGCAATTGCTTCCATATTTAGTTCAAATCGTTATTATCTTCACTAAGAATTATTTTTTACCTTTATCTTTCTTGGCAGCATGTCCCCGGAAGTTACGGGTAGGGGCAAACTCTCCCAGCTTATGTCCTACCATGTTTTCAGTAACATATACAGGTATAAACTTATTGCCATTATGGACAGCAAAAGTGTGTCCTACAAAATCAGGAGATATCATAGAACGCCGAGACCAAGTCTTGATTACAGATTTTTTACCTGAATCATTCATAGTTACCACTTTATTTTCAAGGCGAAAATCTATATAGGGTCCTTTTTTGAGTGAACGTGCCATTATTTTTTACGTCTGCTAATGATTAACTTATTGGATTGTTTTTTAGGGGTACGCGTTTTCTTTCCTTTTGCATACAAGCCATTTCTTGAACGAGGCTGCCCCCCAGAAGCACGCCCTTCACCACCACCCATTGGGTGATCCACAGGATTCATAGCTACACCTCTTACTCTTGGACGAATCCCCAACCATCTCTTCCTACCAGCCTTGCCCATGCTCACGTTCATATGGTCGGCATTAGAGACTGACCCTACAGTTGCCATACAAATTGCCAATACCATTCTCATTTCACCAGAAGGCATTTTTAATACAGCATATTTACCTTCCCGTGCCAGAAGCTGAGCATATGTACCTGCACTTCTTGCAATAATACCTCCCTTACCAGGATGCATTTCTATATTATGAACAATTGTACCTATTGGAATCACGGACAATGGTAGAGCGTTTCCTACCTCTGGTGCAACATTTTCGCCATTAGCAATGGTTTGCCCAACAGTAAGTCCCTGAGGAGCTATTATATATCTTTTTTCCCCATCACTGTAACTCACTAAAGCAATACGAGAAGTACGATTCGGATCATATTCAATAGTTTCTACTGTAGCAGTACTATTAAACTTATCTCTTTTAAAATCGATTATTCTATATCTTTTTTTGTGCCCGCCACCGATATAACGCATGGTCATCTTACCATCGTTATTGCGTCCACCTGATTTTTTCAGGGAAACAGTTAACGGTTTGTGAGGCTCGTTGGTAGTAATATCACTAAAAACCGGTGCTACTCTAAAACGCTGCCCGGGTGTCATGGGTCTTAATTTCTTAACTGCCATTTTTATATCGATTAGCCTACAACTTCACAGCCGTAGAAAAATATTATAATCCTTCGTAAAAATCAATAAATTCTCCTTCGGCTAAAGTTACAATAGCCTTTTTGAAAGCGGCAGTAGTTCCAGACAAAACCCCTGCTCTTGTATAGCGAGACTTTGGCTTGCCCCCATATCGCATAGTTCTTACCTCCGTGACAGAAACGCCGTATGCTTTTTCCACTGCCTTCTTTATTTGGATTTTATTTGCTTTTAAATCTACTACAAATCCATAGATACCTTTTTCAGCACCTAAATTGGTTTTTTCCGTCAAAAGCGGTCTTTTAAGAATACTCATTGTTTTATTTATTAAAACAGTTCTTCAATTTTTTTCAGGGATATTTCACTTATCAGCAGACTATCTGCATTCAATACTTCATAAGTATTTAACTGATCGACCGTTACTACCTTTGCATTCTTCAGATTCCTACTTGATAAATATATATTTGTATTATGCTCAGGCACAACAAATAGAGTTTTCTTATCAGAAATTGACAAAGCAGTTAAAAAAGCTAGATAGTCTTTAGTTTTCGGAGTATCTAAAGAGAAATCTTCAAGGACAAAAATCTTAGAAGAAGAAGCTTTACTACTCAAAGCCGACTTACGAGCCAACTCCTTTACTTTTTTATTCACTTTGAAATAATAATCTCTTGGACGAGGTCCGAAAATTCTACCACCGTGTCGGTACAAGGGATTTTTTATGCTTCCTTTCCGAGAGCCACCTGTGCCTTTTTGTTTATGTAATTTACGAGTAGAACCATGTACCTCCCCTCTTTCTTTCGCCTTGTGAGTACCTTGTCGCTGATTTGCAAGATATTGCTTAATATCCAGATAAATTGCGTGCTCATTAGGAACTATTCCAAAAACACTTTCAAGTAACGCAACTTTCTTACCAGTCTCTTTTCCTGCTTTATTTAAAACTGCTACTTCCATTTTCTTATTTCTCTAAAGTTATGAAGGAATTATTGGCTCCTGGTATGCTTCCACTCACCAGTAATAAATTTTGTTCAGGATATATTTTAACTATTTGCAAATTCTGGACTTTTACCCTAGCACCACCTGTTCTGCCAGCCATTCTCAATCCTTTAAATACCCGTGATGGGAAGGAACATGCTCCTACAGAACCTGGATGACGCTGACGATTGTGCTGACCATGAGTACTACCGCCCACACCACTAAATCCATGCCTCTTTACTACACCTTGAAAACCTTTCCCCTTTGATGTACCTACTGCATTTACGGTATCACCTTCCGATAAGATTTCATTAGCAAGGATAGTCTTTCCCAACTCCACTACGCTTCCAAAGTTTTTAAACTCTACTAATTTACGCTTAGCAGTGGTATTTGCTTTTTTAAAGTGTCCAGACAACGACTTAGGTGTATTCTTTTCCTTAGCTTCTCCAAATCCCAACTGAATAGCATCATATCCGTCCTTATCTTTGGTTTTAACCTGAGTTACCACACATGGACCGGCTTGAACAAGTGTAACAGGCACACTTTGCCCATCGGCATTAAACACACTTGTCATTCCAATTTTTTTGCCTATAATTCCTGACATTTTCTTATTGTCAATTATATATTATAAATTTATTCTATGTCTTTAAAAAACGGACTGCAAAGATACGGGTTCAAAATAAGAAAGCAAATTTTTTGATTTAAAAAATAAAAAAATATTAAACTATTTCTCATTTTTACTCATTGTGCAAGTCTTTTACCAAAATATAACCGTGGATGGCTGTATTTTAGATAAAAAGAGAAGACCTTTCTACATAGAGACAGGTCTTCTCTTTTTATTTTATCAGCTTAAAATCAGACTTTGATATCTACATCTACCCCACTAGGCAGTTCCAATTTCATCAGAGCTTCTACTGTTTTAGGACTGGTAGAATGTATATCTATCAATCTCTTATAAGAGCAAAGCTGAAATTGCTCACGAGATTTTTTATTTACGTGCGGAGAACGCAATACTGTAAATATCTCCTTCTCAGTTGGTAGAGGGATAGGTCCACTTACTGCTGCTCCTGTAGACTTAACAGCTTTGACTATTTTTTCAGCAGATTTGTCCACAAGTGTGTGGTCAAATGACTTTAGTTTAATTCTAATCTTCTGATTCATTTTTTTCTTTATTATATGTTGAGTGAGTGTTGAGACTCTCACCCAACACCTTTCATTTTCAAATAGAATTATGCTTTTACTGTTCCTTTTACTTTAGCAATTACAGCATCTGCCAAGTTTTGTGGCAGAATTTCATAATGAGAAAAAGTAAGAGTAGCAGATGCCCTTCCGGAAGAAATAGTACGTAAATCTGTAACATAACCAAATAATTCCGACAATGGTACATCAGCTTTAATTACCTGAGCACCACCTTTTGTATCCATTCCCTTCATTAAACCACGTCTTCTGTTTAAATCACCTGTTACTGGACCTGTAAATTCATCTGGTGTTACTACTTCTACACTCATGATAGGTTCAAGAATTTTTGGACCTGCATTCTTTGCAGCTTCACGGAAACCATCACGAGCAGCTATTTCAAATGACAGGGAGTCAGAGTCAACGTTGTGATAAGACCCATGAAACAATCTAACCTTCATCGAATCTATTGGATAACCAGCCAAAGGTCCATTTTTCATAGCCTCTTCAAATCCTTTTTGAACAGATGGAATGAATTCTCTTGGAATTACACCCCCTACTACCGCATTTACAAATTCTAATCCTGGTTTTCCGTCTTCCCGAGGTCCTATTTCAAAATTAATATCCGCAAATTTACCACGACCCCCTGTTTGCTTTTTAAAAACCTCTCTGTGTTCAAAATCTTTGGTAAGTACTTCTTTATAAGCAACTTGAGGAGCTCCTTGATTAATTTCTACGTTAAACTCCCGTTTCATCCGGTCAATAATAATCTCTAAGTGCAACTCACCCATTCCCCTTAATATAGTTTGTCCAGTTTCCTGATCAGTTTGTACATGTAAAGTTGGGTCTTCTTCTACAAGTTTAGTAATAGCGTTACTGAGTTTGTCAATATCAGCCTGTTTTTTAGGCTCGATGGCGTATCCAATAACTGGCTCAGGGAAACTCATTGATTCAAGTACAATAGGATGCTCTTCTGCTACTAGTGTATCTCCTGTCTTGATATCTTTAAATCCAACCGCTGCTGCAATATCCCCAGCCTCAACCTTATCAATTGGATTCTGCTTATTAGCATGCATCTGCATCAAACGTGAAATACGTTCTTTTTTACCTGTACGCATATTTAACACATAAGAGCCAGATTCTAACTGTCCAGAGTACACACGGAAAAATGCCAAACGACCTACATAAGGGTCAGTAGCTATTTTAAACGCCAGCCCTGCAAAAGGCTCTTTAGAATCTGCACGTCTTTCTTCTTCTGCTCCAGTGTCAGGATTTTCACCTTTTATAGAAGGCAAATCTAACGGAGAAGGCAGGTATGCCATTACTGCATCAAGCATTGTCTGAACACCTTTATTTTTAAAAGCCGAACCGCATAATAAAGGTGTAATCTTCATATCTATAGTTGCCTTACGAATTACAACCATCAATTCTTCTCTTGTAATAGAGTTAGAATCTTCAAAGAATTTTTCAAGCAGATTGTCATCATATTCTGCTACACTTTCTACCAAAAATTGTCTCCACTTTTCACATTCTTCTACAAGGTCTGCCGGAATATCAATAATTTTATAAGTTTTACCTTTATCTTCTTCATTCCAGATAATACCTTTCATAATCAGCAAATCCACTACTCCTTTAAATTCTTTCTCTGCTCCAATAGGTACCTGAAGAGGAACTGGATTTCCGTTAAGCTTTTCTTTAATCTCTTTCACTACATTAAAGAAATCTGCACCATCGCGATCCATTTTATTAACAAATCCAATCCGAGGAACATGGTATTTATTTGCTTGTCTCCATACTGTTTCAGACTGAGGTTCTACACCAGAAACAGCACAGAAAAGACCCACAGCACCATCCAGCACCCGCAACGAACGCTCTACTTCCACAGTAAAATCAACGTGACCTGGTGTATCAATTAGATTTATTTCATATGTCTGAGTTAGACCAGGGATAATTTCTCCCTGTTCAGTAGGATAGTTCCATTGTGAGTGAGTAGCAGCTGAAGTAATGGTTATACCTCTCTCTTGCTCCTGCACCATCCAGTCCATAGTGGCTGCTCCTTCATGTACCTCTCCGATTTTGTGAGTTTTTCCGGTATAGTATAGAATACGCTCACTGGTTGTAGTCTTTCCGGCATCAATATGAGCCATGATACCGATGTTACGCAAAAATTTTAAGTCAGCCATTGTTTTAATATGTGTTTAAAATAGTTGGGAATGTGTTAGAGATAACATTTTCTTCTCTTATTACATTCCCAAACTTTATTTTTTTAGAATTAATGGAGCTATTCAGTATTAGAATCTGAAATGCGAAAAAGCTTTATTTGCTTCTGCCATACGGTGAGTATCATCTTTCTTTTTCACAGCAGCACCTTCACCTTTAGAAGCAGCTACTATTTCGCTTGCCAGTTTCTCCGCCATTGACTTTTCACCACGTTTGCGAGCATAAGTAATCATCCATTTAATCCCTAAAGCCTGACGACGTTCTGGACGAACTTCTGAAGGAACTTGAAAAGTTGCTCCACCAACCCGACGACTTCTAACCTCTACTGTAGGCATTACATTATTCAAAGCTTTTCTCCATATATCAAGCCCACTTTCATTGGTACGTTTTTTTACAATTTCTAGTGCAGAGTAGAAAACATTGTATGCTAATGTTTTTTTACCATCATACATTAAACTGTTAACAAACTTAGTTACCAATACATCCTTATAAACCGGATCAGGCAACACATATCTTTTTTTAGGTTTTGACTTTCTCATCGGATTGTTATATTATTTCTTATTTTTTACCTTTTTGAGGAGTTCCTTTGCCCGCTGCTGCTGGCTGACCTGGCTTAGGACGTTTAGAACCATATTTAGAACGAGCCTGTTTACGATCTTTTACCCCTGCGGTATCCAAAGCACCACGAACAATGTGATAACGTACCCCTGGAAGGTCTTTTACCCGTCCGCCACGTACCAACACGATAGAGTGCTCCTGTAAGTTATGTCCTTCGCCCGGAATGTAAGCCGTTACCTCGGTCTGATTTGTCAAACGTACACGAGCCACTTTACGCATCGCAGAATTCGGCTTTTTAGGGGTTGTAGTATATACACGGGTACATACTCCGCGACGTTGTGGACAAGAATCCAAGGCAGGGGACTTTGACTTAAATGTCAATTTTTCTCTTCCCTTTCTAACTAATTGCTGTATGGTAGGCATTTTAAACTATTTGTTTTTAATATATGAAGCTGATTTTATTGAAAATCAGTTGTTTATTAATCTTAAAATATTCTGAAAATAAAACAGCAGAGCATTAAACACACTATGCCCTTAAATTTGGGAACGCAAATGTAGAGGGTTTTTATGGAACTTCCAAAAGTTATCAGAAAATATTTTCAATTATCTTTTACTTTATAGCTTAGGTGGTTATTTAGTGCAGGTAGAGTATTTTTCTGCTATTTAGCTCAATGAATTTTATTTTGGCTTTCTATTCTCTTTTTATGCCGATTACTAAAGTAATAACAAATTATTTGTCTGATTTGTAAGTCTCTTTTTTTTCGTCTCTTTTTTTCCAAAAGTCTTCAAGCATTTCTACCTGTATTTGCTGTATCTCCAGCATTTTCTGACTATAATCACTGGCAAGATGGTCTATTTTTTCATGTAAAAGCCTGATTTCTAACTCTGCTTTGAGATTTACCTGATAATCATACTCAGAACGCTGTCTGTCTTTTGTTTCTTTCCTGTTTTGACTCATCATGATAATTGGAGCCTGAATCGCAGCCAAACATGAAAGAAGCAAATTAAGCAATATAAAAGGATAAGGATCAAAAGGCTTGTTAGTTATGACACTATTGATAAGCATCCAAACTCCTAAAAAACAAAAAAATATAATAACAAAAGTCCAGCTTCCTCCAAAGGATGCTACGGCATCTGCTAATTTTTCACCAACTGAACGATTATTATCAAGTATATCAGGTTGATTAGAGATTAGTTCCTGATTATGAAGTGCATCTAATACTTCTTCATCGAGTTTATTGAGTTTGCCTGTTTCCTGTAAAATCATATTTTTCAGGTAAAGGCTTCTGTAATGATTAAGTTCTTCTGTCGAAATAAAATCATTTTCACTAAATTCTGGATAATCGTTTTGAATAAGTCCTAAAATTGTTTTGCGTATGTCTCTGCCAGATGTAAGTTCTGAAACAGGAAATGTTTTGCCAGAAATGAAGCATTTCTCTATAGATGTAACTTTTTTCATATTAAGAAAGGTTCTTGCAAAAATAATAAATATATCGGCAGAGTACTCATTTTGTAATTAAACAGATTTAGCATATAATTGAAAAAAACAAAAAAATATTATTCTAATGCAAGAAAGCACACATTCTCTTCTTCGTTTACGAAATGTTCAAAAGTCATTTGGCACAGTAAAAGCATTGAAAGGCGTAAATCTTGAAATAAAACCTGGGGAAATTCATGCTTTAATTGGAGAAAACGGGGCCGGAAAAAGCACTCTGATGAAAATTTTGAGTGGAGCTATGATGCCTGATACAGGAGAAATATGGCTGGAAAATAAATTGTATGAACCTAAAAAACCTGTGGATGGACGTAATGCTGGTATAGCGATGATTTATCAGGAGCTCACACTTGCTCCTCATCTGAGCGTAGAGGAAAATATTACACTTGGGCTTGAAAAAAATAGATTAGGTTTTATTGAAAATCAATCTGCTTTTGTAGCTGAAATATTAGGAATGCTGGGTCAAACTGAAATATTACCTGAAATGAAGACAGGAGCATTAAGTATTGGAAAACAACAGCTAATAGAAATAGCCAGGGCTCTGATTTCAAATGCTCGTTTGATTATTATGGATGAACCAACCAGCTCTTTGTCTGCTTCTGATACTAACATTCTTTTTTCTGTCATACAAAAATTAAAAGAGAAAGGGATTGCTGTAATTTATATCAGTCATTTTTTGGAGGAAGTCAGGGAAATATGTGATAGCTATACTATTATGCGAGATGGTGAAACTGTTGCAACAGGTGATATGAAAACAATTACAATTCCTGAAATAATCCGGCACATGGTAGGGCGGTCAGTGGATGAATTATATCCGTCAAACATACATAATCTGGAGGAGGTACTGTTGAAGGTATCTGATTTATCTGGTAAAACACTGCCAAATCAAGTTTCCTTTACTCTACGCAGAGGGGAAATATTAGGAATATCAGGACTAATCGGTGCCGGACGCTCAGAAATGGTAAGATGTTTGTTTGGATTAAATCGCATTGAAAATGGTGAAATTATTATAAAAAATACCCCTGCTCTTAAAGCATATTATCTTAATCCTTCCTCAGCTCTCAATATGGGGTTTGATTTACTGAGTGAAAATCGAAAGGAGGAAGGCTTGGCTTTAAATATGTCTATTGGATCTAATATTACCCTCTCTTTATTAAAGAAATATGCAAAATTCGGCTTTTTAAATCTTAAAACAGAGTTCCAGGATACTAAAAAATGGGCAGATAAATTGCAGATAAAAAGAAATTCTGTTCAGGACTCAGTTGGCAGCTTATCAGGTGGTAATCAACAAAAAGTATGTATAGCCCGACTCTTGCATCATGGGAGTGAAATTCTTTTTCTTGACGAACCTACACGTGGAATAGATGTAGGAAGCAAAGCTGAGATTTACAAACTCATTCACGAACTTGCAGCTCAGGGCAAAGCTATTGTTATGATAAGTTCGTATTTACCAGAATTATTGGGAGTATGCGATACGCTAGCAGTAATGTACAGAGGACAGCTTTCGCCTGTTAAGCCGGTCAGGGAATGGACAGAGCACCAGATAATGGAATTTTCTACTTCTAGGTCATATTATTAATACCTTTAAAATTAATATCTGTATAGATTAAACTATCATAAATGGGTTGAAAACTTACCCTCACAAATGTTGCTGACGATAATCCCAGCTCCTTAAGGTACGAAAGGTACTTGTATAGAAAATGAAGGGTATTATACTAATACCAGTCTAAAGTCTACATATTTTAGTCTTTAAATATGCTATCAAATAATCTTGTCATTGCAAGCCTGAAAATGCTTTCGCATCTGTCTGGGTCTATTGCGTTGTACAAAAATGCTATTTTTCTATCCTTAATATGTTCATGAAATGACACTTTTGGCATGCAACTCATAGTTAGCCAAATCTTCTTCTTCCATTATATCTTTAATACGAGATGTCAAAGACTCTGATGCTTTTATAAGTGGCAATCTTACTTCATTGGTGCAAATACCTTGTAAATGCAAAGCTTCTTTTACACCTACCGGATTACTCTCTTCGTACATCAATGGATTGATTTTAAGAAGTTTGAATAAGTATTCTGCTGCTTTTTCAAAATTGTTATGGAGAGCATACTCTGCAATTTGAGAAAAAGTATGGGGGAAAGCATTAGCCAACACTGAGATTACACCTGACGCTCCAAAAGATATCATTGGGAGAGTAAACATATCATCTCCTGAAATAAGTAAAAAATCTTTAGGTTTATTTTTAGCAATAGCCATACATTGTATCAAATCTCCAGAAGCCTCTTTAGTACCAATAATATTGGGATGTTTTGCCAATATGAGGGTGGTTTCAGCAGTGATGTTGGATGCTGTTCTGCCAGGTACATTGTAGAGAATAACCGGAACAGGTGATACATCTGCAATAGCCTGATAATGAGCAATAATACCTCTTTGAGAAGGTTTATTATAGTAAGGACTTACCGAAAGAATTGCCGAAACTCCTGAAAAATCTGTATGGGCAATTTTTTCTAAAACCTCATTGGTATCATTTCCACCGATGCCATATACAATCGGCAAGTTTTTTGTATTATTTTTTTTGATAAAAGTAAGTATCTCAGTTTTTTCAGTATCATTGAGGGTAGCTGACTCACCAGTGGTTCCTAATACTACTAAATAATCTACACCACCATCACTCACGTGTGAGAGTAGTTGTAAAAGTCCCTGAAAATCTACAGTTTTATCAGGATGAAAAGGAGTAACCAGAGCAACACCTGTTCCTATAAAAAGTTCTGACATGAATGCTTTCTTTAAAATTACAGAATTTACGACGACACGGACTGCAAATGTAAATAATTCTGATTTTTAATGCTTAATTTCTTTGAGATAATGTAGTATTTGATTCAAGAGAGATACAAGTAATGTTCCAGGAGGTGTATCTATCATGAATTCATAGAGTGGTGTATGTTCAGCTTCAAATCGTCCAACCCTACATCTTGCATGGCTTCTTTGTAGTATATAATTAAAAGGAGGAAAATTTTCAGTATGAAGACAAAAAAGGTAGTCAAACTCTGCATGTATAAATTCGTTTACCTTTTCATTTTTAATTTGTCCTGAACCAGTAATGTCTTTTTTTGTAAATTCACTCATTATTAGCTTGTTACTCACACTGATGGGTTGAGTAGCATAACCAAGTACTTTTACTTTTTTATGATCATGTTCAAGTTGATTTACCAGTTTAGAAACAATATTGATGTGACTCTCCTCATCTGCATGAAATAAAATACCAATAGTTCGGGCTTCAGCAAACGGGATATGCTTCCGAATGATATTTTCGGTTCTCAGATTTTTATCTTTCCAACTGAGTAAAACAGATTTGAGATTCATATACTTGAAAACAGGCAGCAAAGATAAGCATTTACTTCTGTTTTTGTCATCTCTTTAAATATGAGAGCATCCCTACGCTAAATATTGGGAGTATAGTATTCTTTATTGAGATGGGGATAAAAAATAAATAACCAGCATAGAAGCTTTATTACCTGATTTGTTCATAGGGACATGTGGAATTCTTCCATCAAAGAAAAGTGTATCTCCTTCGTTAAGAGTTAACGTTTCGTCACCTAACTGATATACTACCTGCCCTTTAAGAATATATTTTAGTTCATAACCATCTGTAGTAACGAGCTCACGTTGGCAGTCTGGTTCTAAATCCAGAATGACTACATCCATAATACCCTGATTGATGGTTTGACTTAAAATGGCGTGATAAAGAAATCCTGTACGATTTTCTTTTTGAAAAGGCACATACGCAGATTTGGGAATATGAATAAATCGTCGTGTGTTATTTATTTCTATTTCTGCAAAAAAATCACTCATGTTTACTTTGAGGGCAGCAATAATTTCCAGAAGTACAGAAAGAGAGGGTACAGTTCTGCCATTCTCAATTTTAGAGAGCATCCCTTTACTAATTTGGGCAGTTTCGGCTATTTCCTGAAGCGTAATGTCTTGTTGCTGCCGGATTTCCCGGATTTTTTTGCCGATATTTAATAAAATTTGTTGCGTCATAACAGTTGTGAAAGTACTTCAAAATCACTGTCTGTCAAGTAGAACGAGAAAAAATAATAATAGATTAACTATTTATTAATATTTGGCAGCAACAAGTAGCAGTCAGTTTATAATTGAAATTAAAAAATTATTTTTTGAACGAATCCATTTGATAAACAAAAATACATTTAAAATACCCTGAAATAATATTTACATAGGGAACAGCTATACAACTCCTTACCTCGGACTAAAAAACGGAAAGCTTCTTGTAGATATTGCGTCTAAAGCCTTATTACAGACAGGCATTCGGAAAATAAATGGTGATTAATTAATTTTAGAGGATTCTTACTTTTTATTAATACACCTTATGACAAAGAGAATACTGTTTTTATTCATCTATTTTACTTATGTTGTTGCCTTCGCACAAAATGAAAAAATTGTAGTGACTGATTTAACTAAAATCAGGCAGATTGCTGGAATTTCATTTGCACCCGACAGTAAAAAAGCTGTGTATAGTGTAACTGCTATCGAACCCGACCCTGATAATAAAGACGAATATAAATACATATCCCAATTGTATTTGGCTGATTTTCAAAACAATGCGATAGTTCTCACCCAGGGTTCTGAAAGCAGTCGCCAGCCGATATGGTCACCTGATGGCAAAACCCTTGCTTTTGTACGAAATATTAAAGGGAAAGCCCAGATTTTTGTATTACCTGTTAGTGGTGGAGAGGCATACCAGCTTACAAAATCCAAATACAATGTATCTAATCCTGTATTTTCGCCAGATGGCAAAAAGCTGCTTTTTACAGTAAATATGTCTTTTTCAGAACTTCTAAAAGATACTCTTTTTAATCCTGGCAAGCAAGCTCCAGCATGGAGTCTGGAAAAACCCGGGTTTCCTAAAAATGAGCATATAAAAACTAAAAGTGCTGCTAAACCCAATCCAGATGGGAATATTGAAGAAATAAGAGCTTATCTGGAAAAAGATGTAGAAGATAAAAAGGCAAAAGTCATCAACCGACTCAATTTTCAGGGTGAAGCTACTACTGAGCCAGAAATAAATTTTACACATCTGGCGGTTATTGATATTGCTTCACCTGAGAATATTAAGCCTCTCACCAAAAGTTTTTATTCATTCGGGCAAGCCGGTTTTACACCTGATGGCAAAATTATATATACAGCTAACGGCGGTGAAGAAGAAAAACATCCTGATCGCCAGCAGGAAAACAGGATTTTTACGATGAATATGGATGGGACTAACTACAAACCATTGCTGTCGGAGAAAGGGAAACGTTTTTCTACTCCGGCTTTTTCATCTGATGGTAAATATCTGGCTTTTCAGGTAACAGTATCAGAGGGTTTGAACTCCGGCAAAATCTTTCTGATGAATACGGGAGACAAAACCACCACTGAAATTGTATTTGACCGAAGTGCCGGAAAACTTGCTTTTAGTACAGATAATCAATTTATCTATTTTACAGCACCCTCAAACGGTGGTCAGCCTTTGTATCGTTATAATCTGAAAACAAAAAAAATTGAGCAGCTTACAGATTATAATGTGGGGATTTCAGATTTTGACATTGCAAAAGATAAAATTTTGTTTACCAAAATTGAAGTGGCTAATCCATCTGAACTCTATTCAGGAAACTTATCTCTAAAAACCACCGAACGTCTCACAGATTTTAATTACAAATGGATAAAAAATAAAAAGCTAAGTTATCCAGAAAAACGAACCTTTACCAACGAAAAAGGTCAGGTGATAGAATATTGGATAATGAAACCCACTTTCGTTGAAAATGGTAAAAAGTATCCGTTATTACTACAAATGCATGGTGGTCCTACTGCTATGTGGGGACCGGGTGAACAATCGATGTGGCATGAATTTCAGTTTTTTTGTGCAAAAGGTTATGGTATTGTCTATGCCAACCCGAGGGGTTCAGGGGGATATGGACATGATTTCCTGAAAGCCAATTATCAGGATTGGGGAACCGGACCAGCTGCCGATGTATTAAGAGCCTGTTCAGAAGCTGCCCAAGAAACCTGGGCAGATACCAGCAGACAGGTAATCACGGGAGGGTCTTATGCAGGCTACCTTACTGCCTGGATTGTAGCTCATGACAATCGTTTTAAGGCTGCTTTTGCCCAGCGTGGGGTATATGAACTCAGCACTTTTATGGGCGAAGCCAACGCCTGGAGGTTAGTTCCTAATTACTTTGGTGGCTATCCCTGGCAAGCCTCTATTCAGAAAGTGTTGGACGAAAACTCACCTTATACTTTTGTAGATAAAATCAAAACCCCATTGCTTATCAAACATGGTGAAAATGACCTGCGAACAGGAGTTTCGCAAAGTGAAATGCTTTATAAAAGTATGAAAATTATGGGTAAAGAAGTAGAATATGTAAGAATGCCCGGAGCTACTCATGAATTAAGTCGTTCAGGTAATGTTCGTCAGCGAATTGACCGTATTCTGCGGATTTATGAATTTATGGAAAGATATATTGGACAATAAAAAAAACCTTCCCGCATTTGCAGGAAGGCTTTCCCATAAATAAGTGCTAAACAGGTATATGACAAACTGTTCGCTTGTCATATATAGATACGGTTAGCATGAAAAAGGTAAACAGAAAAATAAAAAATAATTAGAATATTTTTTATTTTTTCAACAACACGCTGTTATTCAAAGAGATAGGCTGCATTAATTCTAGAAGGTTAATGCAGCCTATCTCTTTGAGTTTGAATTAACTGATTAAGCAAACTTGTATCTGGAAATATATTTTAATGTGAGTTCGGGAATAAAAAGAGTGTGAGGATGCAACAGCAGCGTGAACTAACCCAAAATTATTGAGAATCTGACAAGAGACTTAGGAGTTTAGAGCTTGTCTTTACTCGTCCTGTCACAAGGCTGGCTCAAAAGCTATCGCTTTTGCCTTTTTTACTTACTTTTTTGTATGCCCAAAAAAGTAAGAGGGTCTTTGAATGAAATAAAGCTGGGAATTAGCTAAGTAAAAGTCCATTAAGTTTTTGATAAACAACAACCTAAGAATAAATCTAATCCCGAGTTCGCGTTATTTTACAATTTCTATCTGGCAGATTTTAATTCTTTTTTAGTGGTATGAAATAAAAATAAAGCACTCATCACTGCGAAAAAAACAATTCCTTTTTGCCGTACTAAAAATGACTCAGTAAGACAATTAGCTATTACAAATACTAAAAAGGCAAGATGTAAGTAGTTTTGCTGTCTGAATGCCTGAATAAGCGGAAATAGAAAACAAACAATTAGTGTTATTAAGCCCGGTAGTCCAAGTGCGATTTGTGTTTCCAGAAACTGGTCGTGAGCATTATAAACATTATAATCTGAAGCAAAGAGGAAATTATTTTTTTTGTAGCTTTTTTGAAGTTCGTCCTGTACATCTCCTGTTCCTACACCCCACCAAAAATTTTCTTTTACCACATCAGCAGCACATTGCCAGATAGCTACCCGTAAAGCCCTCCCCCCCCATATCTTGCCTAATGAATAATCTTTATTATCACCTACTTTTATACTTTCTTCAAAATATACTGCTTCTTTAAATTTTTTCCTGATTTTTTCATTAGAAACTATAATACTTCCTACAATGAACAGGGGTAGTAGTATGGCTAAAATTCCAGCGATAAATTGTCTCTTCTTAAAAAAATAATAAACAGCCCCTACTATATAAAATAGCATTACTACGCTGATTGCCATTCTAATAATCAATAGCATTAGTATCCCAAAAAAATAAATGATTATTAGAGACAGTACTGCTTTTTGCCAGTTTTTAAGTATAGATTTATTTTTAAAAAGAAAGTCTGTGAGCCAAAACATACAGAAACCCACATGTACAGCAATATAGATAGCAGAGTTTTCTAAAATTCCGGCAAATGGTTCTCCAAAAAAATAGCCTGTTATGCCTGTAGTAAAATATTGATAAGACGCATAAGACAAGCAAATTAATGTGGCAATCAAAGATGAAAAGACAAAAATTGCCAGCAATGCCTGTAAATTCTTCTCTGAAAAAGAGGGTATTGTTCCTAAAATTAATGGAAATGCCAGTAAGGGCAGAAGTCTTTCTAAGACCAGGCCTGCTTCATCTTTATTGTTGCTATAGCTTACTCCAGCAACATGCAACAGGTATAAAAGCACAAATGCCAGAATGATTTTATGTTTGTTTATCTGACTGATTTTAAATTGCCAGCGGGTATCTGCCAGCCATACCACACCTAATGCAATAATAGCAGAACTGTTGATGGCATTGAGATGGTCAAATGGCAGAGTAGCCATGATGATTCCTGTAAAAAAAAGATACAGGTAGCCAAAATATTTTTCAACGAAGGCGTTCAAGGCTTATTTTTAGAGTTTAGTTTTACAGATAACCACTCTTTTATCATCAGAATCATGAAAAGAGAGTTGGTAATAAAATATCTTTTAAACATTCGTCCCGGCTCTTGCCACAACCTGAAAAGCCATTCCAAAGCTAGTTTTTGCATCCATACAGGCGACCGTTTTTTCTCACCGGCATATGTTGCAAAAGCTCCTCCTACTCCCAGTAGCATAGCATTTATCTGGGCAGAGTAGGTTGCCATCCATTTTTCCTGTTTGGGACAGCCCAGACAAACCATTACCAGATTCGCTCCTGAATCGTTGATTTGCTGAATATAAGCATCAATCTCTGACTGGCTCAATGCTTTGAATGGTGGCACAATCTGAGAAGCTATTTTCAAATTAGGATGTTCTTTTTCGATGCGTTGCTTTATGGCTGCCTGTGTCTCTTCGTTGCTTCCGTAAAAAGCTACTGACAGGTTTTCGGCTTCACACATTTTAAACAAATCGGGCATGGCATCCATTCCTGCTATTCTATCCTGACGAATTCCATAAAGATGATTCAGTGCCATTTTAAGTGGAACACCATCAGCGGTTGTTAAGTCTGAAGCGTTGACTTGAGTAGCAAATTCAGGATGCTGATATGCTTCTATAGTCATGTGAACATTAGCGAAACACACATAACCTGACTGATGCAGTTTGCCTTTACTAATAATATGCTGAAGGGCTTCCTGATAGGATAAAATGCTGATATTAAGGGATACTACTTTCTTTCTGAACATTTTTTTAAATACAAGCCGGTAAAAATACAGATTTATACTGAAAAGTGAACTTGTTATCTGGATTGTCTCGTTTTTGTATCCTATTTAATGCCAGGCATATTATTAGTTGAAGTAGATTTGTAAGCAGGTCTAGCTGAGAAGGTGATTTTATCCTCTTTTCCTGCTTTCAGGTTTCTTCATACTCTCAAGGGCGTACTTTTGGTGAGTTTAACAGGGCGTTATAAACGCTATACCTGTCCTCTCTCGTTTACAAGCGAGGAAGGGGGACTGTTCGATAGAAATAACATTCGATTCCTCTACAACATCTATTTGTAAAGTATCTTTCATCAGCCAAGTAGTTATTGTTGTGCTTTGAAAAGAGACTATAGTAGAATTTAAATATAATTCTATTGGTGTACACAAATCTATTCGCAAATTATGCACTTCTCACTTTGAATTATATTTACTGCCTTATAATCGTTATCATAATTTATTGCAAGGTATTTTTCTTCTCTTATTTTAGTTTTTATAGGTATAAAATTACCCCTAATTGCTAAAATAAAACTCAAAGAATCGTAATTACTAATCTCTTTTTTTTCAATTATTTTATTGTAGCGTCCTGAGTTATTAATACAAATTTTGAATTTTTCATTTTCTTTTTCTTTTTTAAAAAAAACTACTGTTGAAGTACAACCACTCTCATAGGTTGTTACGTCTGGAATTAGAATGGTATCTTTTTCATGAACAATCTTGATACTATCACTATCAAATCCATTGGTAAAGCGAATTCCCCAAGCGACATTTTCTCCACAAAATGAGTTTACACCACTATTTTCAAATCGAATAGACTGAATATAGCTGCTTTTAGTTCTACAATTCAATAGTAAAATAAAAGTAATGAGGGAAAAATAATAGGTTTTTCTCATAATAAAAGAATGAATATTCTATAATACTTGTCATGTAATCGTTTGACTTTGATAATCCATGCTTTTTCCTAAAAAGAAAGTATTTGATGAATCAGGCTGTTTTTTCAGGAAGCTGAAAATCGGCAATTGCAGCATTTTGTTTTTGAAGTTGTAATATGAGAGCATGAATTACACCAGATGCATCCGAAACATATCCCAGATTACTACCTAAAGCATTAATGGTTTTAATTCCGGTAAACCAAAGGTTATCTGCGATTGATGAGCGACTTTCCGGAACTTCCAGTAAATCGGCAATCTCCTTACCCAACATAAATCTCAAATATGACGGAATAAGAGTATGAAAAACAGGATTAGGTATTAATTCCTTGAAAGCATATATCAGAGCTTGGGTGAGAGAGACGCCTGCCTCTGATCTACGAAAATGACGCTGGCTGATTTTTTTATCCAAATCATACGCTTGCTTAAGGGTATCAGGAAGTAAATCTGTTTCTACACCCATACCAGCCCCTATCACTTTCCAGAGATGCAGGAAAGATTCTGCCTCTTCCTGAGAATAATGAATACCGAGTTTATCGAGTCCTCGCAGGGTAATAAACGAAAAAGCCAGATTTGTACCCAGCATGTCTTCCTGATTGACAGGCATTCCCCAAGCACTATTCCACTGATTACGTTTTAAAATATGATATCTGACTGTGGCATGCATTAACCTTACTTTCTGCATACTGCGAATGCCTTTCCCTTCTTTTTCAAAAGATTTGGGGTGCATCACATCAAGTACAAACTGACCAGTTTCGGTCAAGCGTTGGACAGTATTGTTTCTGATTTTTTGGGAAAGATACAAAACCTGAGCTCCATCAGCAGCTGCATAGCAATAAGGTAAAGCATAATATCCTAAAACAGACATGATTGCCTGAGCATTACGGGCAAAAAATTCTGAACCTTTCTTTAATAATTTTTTGTCTGCAAAATCTGGCAACAGGTTTGTTTCTTCAAAGTAGTTTTTTACAACATCTGGTAAACCGTCAGATACAGATTCATTATTTACTGAAACTGATGCCACAAGTTTGTTTATGGATTGAGCATCAGGTGACTCAAATATATTTTTTACCACAATATCTGCCAGATTATCAACATTTTGGCGTTTTTTATCGAGAAGTGAGTCCGTAAATATCATTTATTTTTATTTTTTTCTTTAAAACAGGGTTACTTAAGACAATGTTTTCCATAAACAACAAAAGCAGAAATATTTTTGCTTCCAGCTATAAAAAATATCAGCCAGTATTATAGAAACACTCAAACAGTTATAAAAATTTTAAAATAAATGAATACTTTGTTTGTACAATATCCCCAACCTCATCAACCACAACCAGTATGGATGGGGCAGGATATTTCCACATGGCAGAGTAAAAAGATAAGGTAGTAAAACTATTACTCAACTCAGCTAAAGGCTCCATACCAAATATAAGGTGTGGGGCTTTTTTTATTTTCAGGGTGGTGGAGGAGTCAGGTCGTCCTCGCTTGTTTTGGACACAAGAGAACGCGGGTTCAAATCCCGCTCACCCTACAAATATTTTTTCATTTTAACATTTCTTGATGTAGGGAAGTCAGGCTTTTCCCGCTGCTTTCGGATAGCAGAGCACGCAGGTTCGAATCCTGCCATCAAGACCAAACTGTCCGGTGATGTAACTGGCAACATATCTGACTTTGACTCAGAAAAGTGCAGGTTCGAACCCTGCCCGGACAACTACATGGGTAATATAGTATAACGGCTATTATAACGGATTGTGTCTCCGTAGATTCGGGTTCGATTCCTGATATTGCCCCTAACTTGATAATAGACAAAGAAAAACCTCAGCAAAAAACTGAGGTTTGGCAATATCCACATGATTTATTTGTCAGATGGTTTGGTCGTCAATGGTAGCATCAGGAGCATTTTCTTTTACTGATTTAATACCATTTTCTCTTCCAGCTTCACTCTCATACATTTCAGACATACCTATTATCTGCCCATTACCAGCTTTTAGCACAAAATAAGGCTTTCCGTTTGAAGATGTTTTTCTTTCAAACTTACCATCATCCTGTGAATTGGTCTTTACAGATTCAATACCATTGGTACAACCTGATTTTGCAGAATAGCCTTCGCTGGCTAAGATAGTCTGTCCGTTACCGGCTTTCAGATTAAATTGAAATTCGCCGTTTGCTCTTTTGGTGATTACAAATTTGCCCATAATTTTTTAGTGGATTAAAGAATATAACAAACATCTATAATCTATACAACAAAGTCAATACAAGGTCAAAGGATATTTTTATTTGTACTCTAAAAAGAAGTTTTATGAATAAGCAACTTTGGAATATCATTTGTTGTCTATTGCTTAGCCTTATTACTATCATATTAAGGTTAAAATAAAGAATGAGAAAAAGGAACTTGCTTTTGGCAGGTTCTTTTTTGTTTCTATTCGTTATAATTCTGTGTTAGATTTGAAAATACCGCTATAACGATTAGGTAGCAGATGTGAACTTATTACAGCAGGATTGAGGTTTTTATAAAATATAACCGGATTAAAAAAAGTAGTTCTTTCAGAAAAGGCTTTTTATTTCTTTCTATCAATTTTCAGTTAGTTTTGCAGGAAAGTTATAATTCCGGAGTTTTATTATATCTGTTTTTACTTATTCATTTTAACTATCATAATATGTACGACTTAATAGTTATCGGCAGTGGTCCGGGCGGTTATGTGGCAGCTATCCGGGCATCACAACTAGGGCTAAAAACTGCTGTAGTGGAAGAAGCTGAGCTGGGAGGTATTTGTTTGAACTGGGGCTGTATTCCTACAAAAGCCCTTCTCAAATCAGCTCAAGTTTTTGAATACATTCATCATTCTGCTGATTATGGCATAGAAGTATCAGGTTACAAAGCCAATTTTGAGAGTATGATAAAAAGGAGCCGTGATGTAGCAGGAACCATGAGCAAAGGGGTTCAGTTTTTGTTTCGTAAAAACAAGATAGACATTCTTACCGGACGAGGCAAAGCCCTGCCGGGTAAAAAAGTAGAGGTTACTGCCCCTGATGGTAAAAAAACAACCTATGAAGCCAAAAATATTATTCTGGCAACAGGGGGAAGAGCAAGAGAGCTGCCTAATCTAAAGATTGACAATAAGAAAGTGATAGGCTATCGCAAAGCAATGGTACTTGAAAAACAACCTAAATCTATGGTAGTGGTAGGTTCGGGAGCCATTGGGGTTGAGTTTGCTTATTTTTATCATTCTATTGGCACAAAAGTTACTATTGTAGAGTTTATGCCAAGAATTGTACCTGTAGAAGATGAAGAAGTATCAAAACTGTTGGAAAAAGAATATAGAAAATCAGGTATTGAGATAATGCTTAATTCTGAAGTACTTGCTGTAGATACAGCAGGAGAAGGTTGTAAAGTAAAAGTAAAAACGCCTACTGGAGAAGTAGTTCTGGACACTGATATTGTACTTTCGGCAGTAGGTGTAACGCCTAATCTTGAAAATATCGGTATTGAAGAATGTGGTATTACAGTCGAAAAAGGCAAAATCAAAGTAGATGAGTTTTATAAAACCAATGTAGCAGGTATATATGCCATTGGAGATATTACACCAGGTCAGGCTCTTGCTCACGTTGCATCTGCTGAAGGAATCATCTGTGTGGAAAAAATAGCCGGGCATCATCCTGAGCCACTTAACTACAATAATATTCCGGGTTGTACGTATTGTACACCTGAAATTGCATCAGTTGGTTATACCGAAAAAGCTGCCAAAGATGCCGGATATGATATTCTGGTAGGTAAATTTCCGTTTACTGCTTCCGGAAAAGCTACCGCTGCCGGAGCCCGGGAAGGTTTTGTAAAAGTGATTTTCGACAAAAAATATGGCGAATTTTTAGGTTGCCACATGATTGGAGCAAACGTTACTGAAATGATTGCCGAAGTGGTTACTGCCCGCAAGCTCGAAACTACCGGACATGAAATTGTAAGGTCTGTTCACCCACATCCTACCATGTCTGAAGCCTTAATGGAAGCTGCTGCTGCTGCTTATGGCGAAGTAATTCATTTATAGTAGCATCTGTTTTATAAAATGAAAAAGGGAGCAAGTTTAATTTGCTCCCTTTTTCATTTTATTCTTCTCCTTCCATCGTCTCAGTTCGTTTGTCGAGGTGAGTTTCCATATCAAGCTTAGGAATACCTTTTTCCAACCATTCGGGAGCTAGCTTGCCTTTGAGATGGTGATCAAAAAATTCCAGCATTCTCACAGCATAGTCTTTACGATTAGGCAGTTTGGCAATACCATGATTTTCTCCTTTATATTGTATCATTACCACAGGTTTTTTCAGCCTTCTCAAAGCATTATAATATTCGACTCCCTGTGTAAAATCTACAGCCCCATCTTTATCATTATGAAGCAATAACAATGGCGTTTTTACATTTTTCACATGATAAACCGGCGAATTACGGGTATAAGCCTCCCAGTTATCCCAATATCCGGTAGTAAGCCGTCCCTGACTGGATTCAAAAATAGCCATATTGCCGCCACCTGTATTCCAGTAAATCAGGCTATACATACTTATCATATTGGTGAGAGGGGCTCCGGCAGCAGCAGATTTAAAAATATTCGTCTGGGTTATCAGAAAAGAGGTCTGATAACCTCCCCAGGAATGACCGTGAATGGCAACATTTTTTTCGTCAACAATACCTGTCTGAATGGCTGCCTTAACAGCAGGAACCACACACCATACAGCAGACATACCAGGGTCATTGAGCTTATAGACAATATCCGGCATAAATACAGCATATCCCTGACTTGTATAAACCGCCTTATTAAAACCACCACCCGGATATGCAGGCAACGTATAGGCATTGAGTCCCTGAGAAAGTTTTTCGTAGATATAAACGATGGTAGGATATTTTTTACCTTCTTCATACCCGGCAGGCAGAAATAAAGCTCCCTGCAAGGTATCTCCTTTATCACTTATATAATTTACTAACCTTACACCAGAAGACCAGGCAAAGTTTTTTTGTTCCGGATAAATGTTAGTGACCTTTTTCCCGTTATTCAAATCAGGGCGGGCAGTGGCATAAAAATCAGGAGCATCTTTGAAGCTTTCTTTGGTATAAAGATAAGTGGAAGCTTTTTTGGCTTTAAGCAATCTGCCAAAAGCAGCATCATCCAAAAGTAATTGTTTGGCTCCGGGCAGTCCGTTGTCAATTTTCACAATACCGCCTTTTTTAGTTTTTTCTTCCAAAGTTCTGAAGAACATAGATTGTTTTAAATCAATGCCTTTTTCTTCAAAATCAATTACATACCTGTTTTGATAACGAATGCCTTTGACTTTTCCGTTTTGAGTAAGATTGACAGAAGTCTTCCCATCCGCCGAAATCTTCCAGATGTCCCATCCATCACTTAGCAATACAAATTTGCTATCATTACTCCAACCTATTACCGGAGTAGGTGTAAATTTTACATTGTGGTCGTCTTCTTTATCTACAAAAGCAGTTTTAGCATTTTGTGTGATATTTTTGTCGGTTTTGGTAACTATATCATATACAAAATAGTGCCCTTCTTTATAATATAGAAAAGATTTTCCATTTGGCGAGGGCTGTGGTGATGCATAAAAAGTCTGATACAATTTTTCTAATACCTTGGTTCGACTTCCGGTTTTTAAGTCTATTACATAAAAATCCGCATAACTTTTACCATCTAAATTTCCGTCTAACTCATACTCAGTATTATCTATTCCTATTCCATAGAGTTGTTTGGGGCCAACAGAGATATTTCGTAAAGTGCTGTCTGCCAAACGAATAAACTTTTTATCGGTAATATGATAAATACTCAGATAGCTAAAATTTTTGTCCCTTGTTTCCTGCACCTGCTGGGCTGATTGCAGGCGTTTGTCCTGATAATGCCATATTACCATATCCGGCTTTTCAACATCTTCTTTCTTTTCAAGATTTTTGGCTTCGGCTACTTTTGTTTTGGAAGTATCTTTTCCTGATGGTTTACTTTCTTTTCTATCGGGGTTTAGCTCTGCTTTACAAATTCCAAAAGCGATAGCAGATAAATCTTCTGTCCATTCAGGTCTGCGGTTAGGACTGATAGTAAACTGGGCAGGAAAGCTTTTGTCCTCTTTCGGATTAAAAACATATTTGTCGGGTGAGGGTTTGATAAAATTTTTTAATCCCACCAATTGATATAATTCTGATTTATATTTTTCGTCTTTAATACCTTTCAAAAAAACCAGAGCATCCCCTTTTTCAGTCCATGACAAAGATTTATAAACGGCTTTGTCATTTTCTATGGGTAACAAAACACCGGTAGTCATATTCCGAAGTTCAACACCATTTCCTACCTGACCGTTAGCATCAATTGCCAATGCCAGCCAGTCGCCTTTTTTGTTAAAAGCCATTTCTGAAACATTGCCAATGTTCAGGGTTTTGCCGGATGCCAGCTCATAAAGCAGCAAATCAGAGCCTTTGGGTGCATCTTTCTCTTTTGAAATTGTCTCAGGCTGTACCAGTTGTATAGCAATAAAATCAGATTTTTCGCCTGAAAAGCTGTAAGATTTTACTTTTTCAAATTCAGTTTTCTTGTTCTTCGCAAGTTCTACCAATACCAGTTTTTCATACAGCGTTTTGTTAGTTTTTTTTGCCTGTTTGGCTTCTTTGTCTTTCGGATAAACTTTAAAAGCCAGCCATTTTCCATCCTCCGAAAAAGTATAACTTGCAAAAGAAACACTACCTACAGGATACACATATTTGGTAGTATCTGCGGTCTTTTGCACTATCAAATCAGCATCTCCTTCATTAGGAGCATAAATGTATGCCATCCAAACACCATCTTGTGAAATCTGAACCTGACTTCCGGGAATGCTCTTCCAGTTGGCAACATCAGCCCATGATACAGGCTTTGGCTTTAAAGGAACAGTCTGAGCAAAACTGTTAAGTGAAAGTAATATCAGAAAGCTGGTAACTTTCAGACAATAGTTAGTAAAAATTTTCATAAAAAATTGAATTTGATAAACAAAGAATGTCTGATAAAAACAGACTTAACTAAGCTCTGACAATATATCAAATTACAAGTTGGTTACATATATTCAGAAAGCCTTTCCTGGCAAAAAACAGGCAAATTGCCTGAAATAACAGACCATTTGCTCAACTGGGTTTACATATATGCTATATACTTGCTCAATTATCTGTTTTCTCTGTAAAATTGTCCAAAAAATAGCCTCTTTTTGATATATGGTCTCTATATTGCACGTTGCAGATTCAAATTTCATGTGTAGGTTTGTATCTTTGCTAAAATATCTTTTCCATTCTCATGTTAATTACCATCCAAGACAAAACTTTTGAGCCATTTATTGCAGAAGACGAAATCTCAGAAAGAATAGCAGCCCTTGCCGATGCCCTGAATCAGGACTATGCTGACAAAGACCCTTTGTTTATTGTTGTATTAAACGGGGCTTTTATGTTTGCTTCTGACTTGATAAAAAAAGTCAAAATACCCTGTCAGGTTAGTTTTATCAGATTGTCTTCTTATAGCGAAATGAGAAGTACTGGAACAGTTTCCCAATTGCTTGGTCTTCAGGAAAAACTGGCAAACCGGCATGTGGTAATTATCGAAGACATTATTGATACGGGCAATACTATGTCAGAGATTACTCAGGAAATGCTTACTCAAAATCCAAGTTCATTAGAAATAGCTACTTTTTTAATTAAGCCAGATGCTCTTGAAAAAGCTGTTCATGCAAAATACATTGGGTTTGAGATACCTAACCGTTTTGTGCTGGGCTATGGTCTTGATTATGAAGGATATGGTAGAAATACCACAGCTCTGTATGTCCTAAAAGATTAGTATTGACATAATTGATTTACGAATAAAGCCAACTTATATGCTGATGAGTTGGCTTTATTATTGAAAAAGAGTGATTTTATGTCTGTTCATAGACGGGTTTACCACTATTATGTCCCCATTCATTACTACCATCAGCAAAATATTCCCGTTTCCAGATAGGGGCTTCAAATTTTACTTTTTCCATAATAAAACGATTGGCTTCATAAGCAGCATCACGATGAGAAGCTGCCGTTATAACTACGACTGCACTTTCGCCAATTTCTACTTTTCCCAACCGATGCTGGCAAATTGCCAGATGTAAATCCCATTTTTTAGAGGCTTCTTCTACGATTTCGCCTATCATTTTTTCAGCCATAGGCTTAAAAGCCTCATATTCAAGATACAAAACCTCTCTGTTTTGGTTATGATTACGAACTTCACCACTAAATAATACAATAGCTCCAGCTTTAGGATGACTGCTTTGTGACAAGAGTTCGGCTATCTTAATTGAGTCTTCTGTAATAAAAGGAATATTAGCCTCCACTTGAGGGAGGAATGATGCTGATGGTGTCATGTTGTTGAAATACAAAAGATTCGTCTACAAACTCCTGATTGACAGCAAATCTACAACTGCTGATTATGCTTTCGGATGCCGGATTAAGGTTAAGCAGTGCCTGTTTAAGCTCTGAAATTGAGGTAACTGTTTCTTCCAGCCCGAATTCGGGCAAAAAAAAGTCTTTCATTACTGCAAAAACCTGTATCTTCTGTGGCATAAAACTATAAGTTAACATGAGTTTGGAATTAGCTCGCATTGTAAACAATTGATTGTTAGTTTTTTATCTATTTTATTGTAGCTAATTCCCAGTTTTTTTCATTCAAAGACCTTCTTACTTTTTTGTATGCCCAAAAAAGTAAGCAAAAAAAGGCAGCAACAGCAAAGACAAGCCCAAGACTCCTAAGTCTCTTAACTTATTTTCAATTCTTTCGGACTTGTCCACGCTGCTGTTGCATCCCAACTCTCCTTTTTATTCCCGAACTCACATTAAATTATAAACATAAGCTTATGTGAATACATTTTTAACCTTATCCGCCTATATCAATCATCGAAATAGCACTTCCCTTAAACTTTAGGGGTTGTTTTTCAGCCAAAGCCTCCTCTAATTTTTTTGATAATGTTTCATGATTATCAGTTAATGACAATTTCTGAGAGATATTACTACTCAAACAACCAAAAATATTGCCATGACTATCTAACCGGAGTCTGTTGCAATCCTGACAAAAGGGACTGCTTTCATTGGCGATAATACCAAAACGATAATTATCTTCAGTCATCCAATAGTTGGCAGTTGAGGCTGATTCACGGGTTTGCTTCTTAAACTGATATTTCTGAGCCAGTATCTCTAAAATTTCTTTTTCAGAAAAGAAATAGGGATTTTCGTTGGTCACATGCAGATGACCCATTTTCATCAGTTCCAGAAACCGGATACTAATGTTATGGCTTTTTGCAAAAGCAAACAAGGGTAGTATCTGGTCTTCATTAATCCCTCTCATTACTACCGTATTGAGTTTTACTTTCATTCCTAATGAGATTGCCTTCTCGATACCTGTCAAAATTTTTTCCAGAGTTTTTCTTCTGGAAATACGAAAAAAAGTTTCCGGGTCTATGGCATCCAGCGAAATATTAAGTGATGAAACACCTGCTTTCTGCAACTTTTCTGCCATTTCGTTGAGCAAAAAAGCATTTGTTGTGATTTTTATAGACGGAATACCTATATTTTTGAGCCCTTCGGTGAGCCTGATAATGTCTTTGTAAAGTAATGGTTCTCCTCCTGTCAGCCGTACAGTTTCCAGATTAAGTGACTCGTGCAGCTTTTCTATTAAACGCAGCATATCTTCTGCCTGAAGTAGATTTTCATGTGCCAGATGGTTATGTTCTTTCATATCCGTATTACCATGCACACAATATACACACCCCAGATTACAGGCATTGGTAAGACTCACCCGCAGTGTCTTAAAAGTTCTTCCGTATTTATCAACAATATCTGTCATTTGGGGAGAAAAAGTAATTTAAAAGCTGCAATCACCAGTCCACCTGCCAACAAGTAACGTAATGCCTGTGAATTAAATTTCCGGCTGCCAAAATAAGATCCAAAAACACCTCCAATCAAAGCAGTAGCTATCCAGGCAAACATTTCATTATTCACTTCAAATCCTTTTTGAAGCAAACCAATAAAACCTGAAAGTGAATTTACAAAAATAAACAAAGCTGATACAGCAGCAGCCGTTTTCATTTTTGCCCAGTGAAGCAATAATAAAACAGGTGTCAGAAAAATACCCCCTCCAATTCCCAGCATTCCTGATACCAAACCAATCACAAATCCAATTGCAAGAGCAACTGGCAAATTGACAGGGCGGGTTTGTTCGGTTTCTTTTCCAAAAAATCCCAAAAGTTTTAGAATTGGAAAAAATAAAGCAACTCCCAGAATTTTATTATAAATGTCAGCATCAGGTTTGTGTTGCCCTCCCCAAAATGCTGCCGGAATAGAAGTAACAGCAAAAGGTAAAAAAATCTTCCAGCTAAAATGCCCAGCCCGGTAATATTGAATAAAAGCAACTGCCGAAACCAGCATATTAAGAATTAAAACTGAAGGACGAATCAGCGAATTTTGGATATGCCATAGGGTTAAGACTGTAATATAACCACTTGCCCCGCCATGTCCTACCGAAGCATACAAAAATGCGATGGTCAAAAGTGATAGTAAAATAAGATAATATTCCATGATAACAACTGTAGCCTTTTATTGAAACCAACTAACAAAATAACATGTTTTCAGCTTAAAAAGTAAACATTCTTTATTTACAAAAAAACAGGCAGGCTGAACAGTAAAATTTTGTAATTTTGCATTTTTATTTTTTAACCGTACCATTTCGGAAAGAATAAAAACCTGTAACAAGCAATCCCACAATACCAATGTATTATCCACAGTATGAAAGTCCGGATTATAACCGGATAGCTGAAGAAATCCTGAAATTCTGGAAAACCAATCAGATCTTCGAAAAATCTGTTTCTTTTCGGGAAGGCAAACCCTCTTTTACCTTCTATGAAGGACCACCCTCTGCCAATGGCAAGCCGGGTATTCACCACGTGATGGCACGGGCAATCAAAGATATTTTCTGTCGGTATCAGACACTCAAAGGTTTTCAGGTAAAAAGAAAAGGGGGCTGGGATACACATGGCTTACCTATTGAATTGCAGGTAGAAAAAGAACTTGGCATTACGAAAGATGATATTGGTAAAAAAATATCAATAGAAGATTATAACCGTAAGTGTAGGGAAACTGTGATGCGTTTTACGGAAGAATGGAACAACCTGACCGAAAAAATAGGATATTGGGTTGATTTGGAAAATCCGTATGTAACGTATCATAACGAATACATCGAAACACTCTGGTATTTGCTGAAAAAATTGTATGACAAAGGTCTTCTGTACAAAGGCTATACCATACAACCCTATTCTCCAGCAGCAGGCACTGGCTTGAGCTCACACGAGCTGAATATGCCTGGCACCTACAAAGAAGTAAAAGACACATCGGTAGTAGCTCAGTTTAAGGCAGTGAGAAATGAAAAATCCGAATTGTTGTTTAAAGCTGCTGAAAATGGTGAGGTTTACTTTCTGGCATGGACAACCACTCCCTGGACACTTCCGGCTAACTCGGCTTTGACTATTGGGAAAAATATTACTTATGCCCTTGTCAAGACGTTTAACCCTTATACCTTCCTGCCTGTTAATGTGATACTGGCAAAAGACCTTATCGGCAAATATTTTACTGAAAAAGCTGGAGAGGTTTCGTTTGAAGAATTTAAAGCTGGAGATAAACTCATTCCCTGGAAAGTATTGGCTGAATACAAAGGCTCTGAATTACTGGGTATGGAGTATGAACAGCTTCTACCTTATATTACTCCCCCTCTGGGGGCAGGGGGGCTTCCTGCATTTCGGGTAATTCCGGGTGATTTTGTGAGTACAGAAGACGGTACCGGTATCGTGCATACTTCTCCTACTTTTGGTGCTGATGACTTCAGGGCTGCTCAGGATGCTGACATTCCTTCTATCATGGTAAAAGATGAAAACGGCAAGGAAGTTCCGGTTGTAGATAAACAGGGGCGTTTTGTAAAAGAAATTACTGACTATGCCGGACGTTTTGTAAAAGCTGAATATGAGCCTGAGGAAGTAAGAAATCACCCTGATTTTAAATCTACTGATGTACTGATTTCTATCAAACTCAAGGAAGAAAATAAAGCTTTTAAAGTAGAAAAATACGAGCACAACTACCCTCATTGCTGGCGTACAGACAAGCCTGTTTTGTATTATCCTTTAGATAGCTGGTTTATCAAAACAACTACCCTGCGAGACCGTCTGGCTGAACTTAACAAAACTATAAACTGGAAACCTGAAAGCACCGGAACGGGACGTTTTGGCAACTGGCTTGAAAATCTGGTAGACTGGAATTTGTCAAGAAGCCGATATTGGGGTACACCTCTGCCTATCTGGCGGACAGAGTTTCCAATCTTTAAGGAAAAATGTGTTGGAAGTTTCAAAGAATTTGAAGAAGAGGGTTGGTTTTATTTTGGTGGAGAAAAGTTCGAAGTTCTAAAAACCAAGTTAATTGCTTTAACAACTAAGCTTGATGAGCCATCAGGTCATAATCTTCTTTCTAATGAAGACCATGATTTCATAAATCAACTTTTTCCACAACTTCAGGGTCATTATGACACTTTACAAACTCTTGTTAAATCTCAATTCTTACCTGAAGATTTTTTTAAGGAGAAAGGTGCTGGATATGTAAATCCTACGTTCTTAAAGCAATTTTTAGAGCCTGTAAAAAATATCTTGCCACAATTAGATATTCATCGACCATATTGTGATAAGATAGTATTTATAGAGAATTGGGATGGAGGTGATTCTAGTTCTGTTTATATTCGTGAAACAGATTTGATAGATGTATGGTTTGATTCCGGAGCAATGCCGTATGCACAATGGGGGCTTGATTATGAGAAACTAAAAAACAATGATGCCAAGCCATTTAATACCCCATTTGAAACTAGTTTTCCGGCAGATTTTATTTCTGAAGGAGTTGATCAGACTCGTGGATGGTTTTATACCCTTCATGCCATAGCTGGTTTGCTTTTTGATGATATTTCGTTCAAAAACGTTGTTTCTACAGGGTTGGTACTGGATAAAAACGGAGAAAAAATGTCAAAACGTAAAGGTAACGTAGTTGACCCTTTTTATGCCTTAGAGAAATATGGTTCAGATGCTATTCGCTGGTATATGATTGCCAACTCCGACCCCTGGGATAACCTTAAATTCAGTTGGGAAAAAGTATATCAGGATAACAATGGCAAAAAATATGTATATGACCCAAAAATTGCTGACAAGCAGGAAGGTTTTTATGATAAATTAACCCTTATAGACCAATATTCTGATGGCATTACGGGGGTACAAAACAAGTTTTTCGGAACGCTGTTTAACACCTATAATTTCTTTGCCATCTACGCCAATCTGGATGGTTATAAAATGTCGGAGTTTGACAGGGTTTCTTATGAAAATCTGACTGAACTTGACAAATGGATTTTGTCAAAACTGCAATCTTTGATTCTGGAAGTGGATGAAGCTTTTGCTAATTATGAGCCTACGAAAGCAGCAAGAGCTATTCAGGATTTTGTAACAGACCAGCTTTCTAACTGGTATGTACGCTTGTCGAGAAGGCGTTTCTGGAAAGAAAACCTGCAATCAGATAAGAAGGCTGCTTACGAAACTTTGCAGGAATGCTTGGTAGTGGTAGCACAACTGATGAGTCCGCTGGCACCATTTTTTGCAGACTGGCTTTATAAAAACATGACTGATTGTGTACGTGAAGAAGCCATCGCCAAAAATACACCACTGTCTTCAATCTCTGTACATTTGACAGATTTTGTAGTAGCAGATAAAAGCCGAATCAATCTGGAGCTGGAGAGATCAATGGAAATGGCACAGCGTACTTGTTCGTTGGTACATTCGCTGCGTAAAAAAGACAACTTGCGTGTCCGTCAGCCTCTTACCCGAATACTTGTCCCTGTTTTGAATGCTGAAACTAAAAATCAGATACAGCCGGTAGAAGACCTGATTCTGGCAGAGGTAAACGTTAAAAAAATTGAATATATTGATAATACTTCTGGTATTTTATCTAAAAAAATAAAACCTAATTTCAAGAATCTGGGCAAAAAAGCAGGCAGTCTGATGAAAGATATTGCTGCCGAAATAAGTCAGTTTACTCAGGAAAAAATTGCTGATATTGAGAAAAATGGTTTATTACAACTCCAAGTCTCGAACTTTGAGCTGTTGTTAGAAGATGTAGAAATATTATCAGAAGATGTGCCAGGGTGGTCGTCTGCTACTGAAAACGGATTGACTGTGGCACTTGATTTGACACTGACAGATGAACTTCGCCGGGAGGGTATAGCTCGTGATGTGGTAAATCGGGTACAGAACCTCAGAAAAGATACCGGGCTGGAAGTACAGGACAAAATCAGACTTACTTTCAAGGAAATAGATGAGTTCATTAATACGGCTCTCGAAAATTACCGGGAATATATTTGTACTGAAACCCAGGCACTGGATTTAAAAATTTTGCCTGAAGTTCAGGAAACTGTTCCGCTTGAAATGGAAGATTTTATTCTAAATGTAAAATTGGAAGTAGTAGAATAATCAGACTGAATTCTGAATATTTTTTACAGTATGTTTATCTTTACCCTCATTTACTGCAAATGAGGGCTTTTTTTTGTGTACAATTATTCAATCCTGATAACAATTTACTGAAGTTATGTTTGATTTTCTTTCTGTTCTCAATCTGTTGGGCATCATACAAGGATTCATATTAACTTTATCTTTTCTGTTTTCAAAAAGTGACAAAATCGTCTCAAATCGTTTATTGGGATGTTTATTACTCTGTCTTACACTAACCATTACTGAAATATTTGGATGCTACACACGCTTGATTGCATATTTCCCGTTTTTTATCAATACTACTGAAGCCTTAGATTTTCTTTTAGGTCCCCTGCTTTATTTTTACTGCTTGTCGCTTACAAAACCTGTTTTTAACTGGAAAAATAAATGGCTTCATTTCATTCCGGCAATACTATTTTTTATCCTGCGTGTACCATTCCTTCTGCAAAGCAATGCCTTTAAAATAGCTGATGTGGATGATGCATTTGGAAGAATTGATAAGATGCCTTTACAGCCAGTACCTATACTGTGGTTTCCTCATTATCATTTTGGGGGCTTCTGGATGGATGTGCTAACTTTTCCACACCAACTGATATACTATATTTTAAATGCGATACTTATCTATAATTTTACAAGAGGTCGTAACGAGAGCTTCTGGAATAGCTCTCTGGTGGCAGTACGTTGGCTATCACGAATAGCCACTATGTCTCTTGTTTTTTTGATTATAGCTATGTTTTTGTCTTTCTCCTCAGATGGAGATACCGGAGATATTTATATTGCGTCAGCCTTATCAGGTGTATTTTATTTAATGAGTTATATGCTGTTGAGACATTCACAGCTATTGTCTGTACAGAACCCGGATACAGAAAAGAAAAAATATGAAAAGTCTGGCTTAAGCGAAGAAATAGCTTCTAACGCTATGCAAAAACTTAATAACCTGATGCAAACCGAAAAGCCCTACCTTAATCCTGATATTACCTTGCCAGAACTTGCGTCTAAGCTTCACATTTCAACTCATCATCTTTCACAACTATTAAATGAGCAGATAGGGAAAAATTTTTCTGATTTTTTGAATGAATACCGGATAGAAGAAATGAAATATAAACTTCTTAACCCAACTCAATCACACTTAAAGATTGAAGAAATGGCATTTGAATCAGGTTTTAATTCTAAATCGGTTTTTAATACAGCTTTCAAAAAATTTACAGGACAAACTCCATCAGAATATCGGAAAAGTGCTAATACAAAAAAGCAGACTTAGAAAGTCTGCCTTTTGGATTCAGTATCTGTAAAAATAAAATGGTATAAAATAAGCTTACCTGCGATTAATCTACGGGAGCTTCTACTATTTTTACTACTTTCCACATAGCTCTGAGATCTTTCCCGTGAATCAACATACTTCCAGACTCCGGGTTATCAGAGTGAAGCATCAGGTGATTTTTGGTGAGTAGCTCATTATCTTTGATTCGTTTTACTACAAAAAAATCTTTAAACATAACAGCATATACCCCACTCGAATATGCCCAATCTGCCGGAGCTACCTCTGTAATCAGAATTTTGCTACCATGTCCAATACGAGGCGACATAGAGTTACCTTCCACCTCTACTACAAAAGCACTCTTGTAAATCGGTTCATTAGGGCTGAGTGCTACACGATAAGTATCCATTGATTCACTCTGAAAACTATCTGTATATTGCCCGATAAAAGAGCCATAAAAACGAATAGGTACAAACGGATAGTCAATAAAACGATTTCCACTCATGTCTATCATCTTGGCATTAGACTTGATAGTCATTTCTCCTTCACCACCAAAAAGCCAGTTCAGGTTAATTTTAGGATACTTATCTACAATACTTTTAAGAGTGGAGTAGCTGGGTGTAGCTTTTCCGTTGAGGATATTATATAATTTGGTAGGTTGTTCTCCTAATTCTTTTGCAAGCTGATAAGGCGTAATGTCTAACTCTTTCAGTAGCAGCTCCAGGCGTTCATGAACGCTTTCAGGGGTGTAGGTTGCCATTTTTCTAACGTTTTAATTTATTGTTTTTACAGAAAAAATATTATATATTTGTGATTTTTATCAAATAAATATTATATTTTAGTATATGATTTGCATTACAAAGGTACAAGAGTTTTTATTAATAACAATTGTTTAAGTAAATATTTTTTATTAAAAGCCTGTCTTGTAAATCTTGAGTAGCTGATAGTTAGTTTGAAAACAGAATTGTATAACAGCATAACTTGTTTAAAATTTTGCAAGTCAGACAGTTGTAAAAAACGGCATTTAGTAAATTCTTCGACAACCTTATGAAGGTAGTTCGTAGTTAAGAAAAATTATACATTGATTCTAACCGGAGGATAAAAAGTAGAGAGATGAATCTTGTGAGTGGCTTTCCTCTATCATGACTGTGCTTATGTATTCAGTATATGATGCTACAGTACGTGCCTGTAAGTTCCATAAATCTTTGAAAATGATGTTCAATCTATTACGATTTTGTTCTACTAATTTTCATAAATCCTCAATCTTTAGGCTTGATGTATCTTGTGAATTGGCTTTAACAATGGATAGACTTTTATAACACTCACCAAGTCTTTTAGACATTTCAGTTTTTAAATTCACATTAATTCTTGTCAACAAAAAATTATTGAAAATTCATTGAAAAGAAGCATTGAGATTCACGTTTTTGGTATTTTTGGATAAATATCATAAAAATGAAACGGCTAACAGGTTTTCAGTTATATATTCTTGGGGTATTTTTACTTTGTTCTTGTAAAAAAGCAGAGAACAAGGTTTATGAGGGAATATGGCATCTTTCTGGTGAAAAAAAATCTGTAGTGTATCCATGCTGGCCTTGTAGTATACCCACAGATCCAACTACCACTACAGAATCTTTTTCTCAAAATCTGACTATTAAAGAAGAATCTGGTAAACGAATCAGGTTTTATGGACTCGAAACCAACGCACTAATGACTCAGGAAGACAACTGTAGCTACCAATCGTATTGTGGATTTTATGGCACTGTTTTAGCAGATGGATTTGAGATAACCACTGTTACAGATCCAGGAGGTTCGTTAAATGGTAGTGCTATTTTAAGGGGCGATTCGCTGGAATTAACGTACTCCTATCATTACCGAAATCGTACTTATAGTTATATGCTAAAAGGCAAAAAGCAATAGCTACTATTACTTTTTACCCAATAGTTTCATAAAAAAAAGTTTGACTTGTTGCCAGATAGATGGCTTTTCTGACTGGACTACTGCAAAAAGGTTTTCGTTGAGGTATCTGACCACTTTGGTATCTTTCCCAAGTTTTTTACCATATACAAACCCCTTCCCGTCCGGAGCTTCTCTGAGATCATAAATTCTGGCGTTTTGTCGAAGGTCTTTTACAAAGTCTCTGATTTGTTCATCATCCAGCTTTTTGGCTTCATTAGGCTTTATAAATTCAGCATCATTTGTCCAGATATCATACACTATTTTTTCCTGTACCTGTTTCAACTCGCTCTCATCTTCCTTTTTAGCAAAATCATACAAATCTTTAAAAAAGCCAACAAGGTTATCTGCTTGCTTTACCAGTACAGGAGGATTATGAGCTACAAAAAAAACACTTCCCCAGTTACCACTTTTCTTTACATCCAGCACCCAACAATTTCCCATTTCATCATCACAAAGTAATACCGGACAACTAAAAAGCCCGTTTAAATCAAAAGAGTAAATATCTGTAAAATTCACATCCCGCAACACATCAAACGTAAACCCCGAAGCAAAAGCAAGTAATTCTTTGATTTCAACAGGTAGTTTGCCTGGCATTTTTTTTTCAAAAGCAACTATTTCATTTTCATTCAAAGGAGGTTTTAGGGAAATTTTGAATTTTTCACCACCTTCAAACTGAAACTCTTCATCTAATATTTGCTCTAAAAACTGCTTGGGAGTCACACTAAAATTCGAATTTTAACTTATACTGATAGATTTATTTAACTGCAATACATGAAATTTCAACCCGAGCATCTTTAGGCAAACGAGATACTTCTACTGTTTCCCGTGCTGGAAAATCTTTCTGAAAGTAAGTAGCATATACACCATTCATCTTTGGGAAATCATTCATATCTTTCAGAAAAACACTACTTTTTATCACATTTGAGAAATCAAGTCCGGCAGCTTCAAGTATTACTTTCAAACTTTCAAAAACAGCTTTTGTTTCATCTTCAATGCTTCCTATGCCTACTTTATCGCCGGCGGTTTGTCCTGAGATAAACAAAAAGCCATTTGCCATTACTGCCTGACTATAAGGTCCGATAGGGGCATTTGCTTTTTCTGTAAATATAATTTGTTTTGACATTTTAGTATATGAGTTGGTAAAAGTGCAAAAATGCTAAAAAACTTTCCTTTTTCAGCCATTTCACTCAAATTTAGATTTTTTCTGTAGAGAAAAATAATACAAAATTATGTAAAAGACAAATAACCACTATTCGGAATTTTATTTTGAACAATTGGTGTAACAAGTTAGTTATGAGATAACAAACCCTTTTAAATAGGTTAAAAAAACTTACATTATCAAAATATAATTTTATTTTCACAAGGAACCGATAGCATATTTTTTGAGTTATAAATCCATAAAAATAGTAATTTTCCGTGATTTTGATTTTTGAGATATGAATTTCAGCCTTAATTTTAAAGATATTGTTTCTATATCCCTGGTTTTGTTTTCGGTAATTGACATTTTGGGGTCAATACCCGTAATTATTGATTTACGCAAGCGAATGGGAATGATAGAAGCCGAAAAGGCAACCCTTTCTGCTTCAGTGATTATGATTTTGTTTTTGTTTGTAGGAGAATCTATTCTTAAGTTATTTGGAGTAGATGTGGCTTCTTTTGCAGTAGCAGGTGCTATTATTATTTTTCTGATTGGCTTGGAAATGATTTTGGGGCGACACATTTTCCGTCCTGATACCGAAAACAACACCAGTTCTATCATTCCTCTGGCATTTCCATTGATTGCAGGCACAGGAACTATGACAACTATTCTCTCGCTAAGGGCAAAATATGCTACTCCTGATATTCTTGTAAGTATAATACTTAATCTTATATTGGTATATCTGGTACTGAAATCTTCAGACTGGCTTGGCAAAAAACTGGGAAATTCAGGAGCTGAGATTTTACGTAAAGTGTTTGGTACAGTATTGATATCCATAGCCATTAAGCTTTTCACTGGAGGCATACATGGGTTGATGGCTGCTTTTTAAAAATTCTTTGCAGGTATAAAAAAGTTTTATAGAGGCTACACTCTCTGCAAAACTTTTTTCAGCTTTAATGATTTATTTACAAAATCGTATCTTTACAGAATTATTGAACTGCATTATTTTTTTCTTCGTTTTCGAGAAAAACCTTTATACAACTCTGAATAAAAAAATGAATATCAATTTACACTCATCCGACAAATTTGAAAACCGACACAATGCTTCTAATCCTGATATTACGGAAATGCTTAAAACCATAGGCGTTCCTTCTCTGGATTATCTTATTAACCAAACAGTTCCTGAAAAAATAAGACTCAAAAAACCGCTTCGGTTACCTTCTGCCAAAGGAGAATATCAGTTTTTGAAAGAATTTAAAAAACTGGCAAATAAAAATAAAGTGTTCAAATCATACATAGGTATGGGCTATCATGATACCATAGTTCCCCCTGTGGTATTGAGAAACATATTGGAAAATCCGGGATGGTATACAGCTTATACTCCTTATCAGGCTGAAATTGCACAGGGGAGACTCGAAATGTTGCTAAATTTTCAGACCATGATTGTTGACCTGACCGGAATGGAAATAGCCAACGCTTCGTTGCTTGATGAAGGGACGGCTGCTGCTGAAGCAATTCATTTATTATATGCCCAGCGTCCGGCAACTAAACAAAATGCCCATGTGTTTTTTGTTTCTGACCAGGTTCATCCCCAAACTATAGAAGTTCTTAAAACCCGCTCTGCTCCGATAGGTGTTACTCTTAAAGTAGGTAATCATAAAACTACAGATTTTACTGATAGTAGCATTTTCGGTATTTTGCTTCAGTATCCTGCCACAGATGGAACCGTAGAAGACTATACCAATCTAATCAGTGCTGTCCATGAGCAGGATATTTTTGTGGCTGTGGCAGCTGACCTGTTGAGTCTTGCTATACTTACCCCTCCTGGAGAAATGGGTGCTGATGTGGTAGTAGGCTCCTCGCAACGATTTGGAGTGCCTATGGGATATGGTGGTCCTCATGCTGCATTTTTTGCTACTAAAGAAACTTTTAAACGTAATCTTCCAGGTCGGTTAATAGGAGTTTCCATAGACGCTCAGGGAAACAGAGCTTTACGTATGGCTCTTCAAACCCGTGAGCAGCATATCCGTCGCGAAAAAGCTACTTCTAATATTTGTACAGCTCAGGTGCTGTTGTCTGTGATGGCAGCAGCCTATGCTGTATATCATGGTCCTGAGGGTATTAAAAATATCGCTCTGCGAGTATATGGTCTGACAGAACTTTTGGTGAGAAGTCTGAAGAAACTTGGTTTTGATATACTTACTCAAAATCATTTTGATACGATTGTAGTAGAAACCAAAAATGCCGCCAAAGTCAGGTCTATCGCAGAAGAAAAAGAAATCAACTTTCGATATCTGCCTGATAATCAAATTGCAATTTCTCTTTCAGAAACAACTACCATTGGAGATGTTGAAGAAATTGCAGGCGTGTTTGCAGAATCGGTAGGACTGGTTTTCCACAAAAATATTTATGACCTCTCAGAAAGTATTCGTTTAGACTTACCTCAAAATCTGATACGTCAGTCGGCTTATCTTACTCATCCGGTATTTAGCTCGCATCATTCAGAGCATGAGATGCTTCGCTATCTTAAATCCCTGGAAAACAAAGATTTATCACTGGCACACTCCATGATTCCATTAGGAAGCTGTACCATGAAGCTCAATGCCACTACCGAAATGATTCCGGTTACCTGGGCTGAGTTTGGTGGTTTGCATCCGTATGCTCCGGCAAATCAGGCAGAAGGCTATAAAGAACTGGCAGATGACCTTGAAAAATGGCTTTGCGAGATTACCGGTTTTGCCGCCGTTTCACTACAACCTAACTCCGGAGCCCAGGGTGAATATGCCGGCTTAATGGCTATCAGAGGTTATCACCATAGTCGGAACGATTTTCACCGCAATATTGCTCTTATTCCACAATCAGCACATGGTACCAATCCTGCTAGTGCTGTTATGGCAGGTATGAAAGTAATAGTTACCAAAACAGACGAAAGGGGTAACATAGATGTTGTTGATTTAAAAGCAAAAGCTGAACAATACAAAGAAAGTCTCTCCTGTCTGATGGTAACATATCCTTCTACACATGGGGTTTTTGAAGAAAGTATTCAGGAAATCTGTGAAATTATCCACCAAAATGGAGGATTGGTTTACATGGATGGAGCAAATATGAATGCCCAGGTTGGGCTTACCAGTCCTGCTACAATTGGAGCAGATGTATGTCACCTTAATCTTCATAAAACCTTTTGTATTCCTCACGGCGGAGGCGGTCCTGGCATGGGACCTATCGGAGTAGTTGCCCATTTGGCACCCTTCCTGCCTAAACAGATAAGTATGGGTACTTCTCCTGAAACAAATACAGGAGCTGTTTCTGCTGCCCCTTTTGGCAGTGCTTCTATTCTGCCAATTTCTTATGCTTACATCGCCATGATGGGAGGAGAAGGTCTGACAAATGCTACAAAAATGGCAATTCTCAATGCCAACTATATAAAAGTCCGGTTAGAAAAACATTATCCTATTTTATATAGTGGTACTAATGGATTTGCCGCCCACGAAATGATTTTGGATTGTCGTGCATTTAAGAATGTAGGGATTGAAGTAGAAGATATTGCCAAGCGACTAATGGACTATGGTTTTCATGCACCTACTGTATCTTTTCCGGTGGCTGGCACGTTGATGGTAGAGCCTACTGAATCTGAACCAAAAACTGAGTTAGACAGATTTTGTGATGCCATGATTGCTATCAGAGAAGAAATACGTGAAATAGAACAAGGAAAAGCTGACAAGCAAAATAATGTCCTGAAAAATGCTCCACATACGTTGCATGTTATTACAGATGATACCTGGGACAAGCCTTATTCTCGTGAAAAAGCTGCTTATCCACTTCCATTTGTGAAAGCCAATAAGTTTTGGGCGAGTGTTGCAAGGATAGATTCTGCTTATGGCGACAGAAATCTGGTTTGTGCCTGTGAGCCTGTTGATAGCTATGTAGAAACAGAACTGGCAGTATAACTACTATTTATTTTTGTATCTGAGACGTATCATTTGTCTAAAACAGATGATGCGTCTTTTTGCAACAAAAAACACTGGCATTTGTTTATTAGAAAACAGAAACTATTTCATATACTAAAACCTTATTTTTTATGCTACAAAAAGGCGACAAAGCACCAGATTTTAAGTTGTTCAGTTCAGAAAAAAAAGAAATTTCACTTGCAGATTACAAAGGTAAAAATCTTATTGTGTTATTTTTTCCTCAGGCATTTACCAGTGTATGTACCGCTGAACTATGTACTATACGCGATAACTACGCCGATTATGAAAAACTTAATGCTGATATAGTAGGTATTTCCGTAGATTCTGTATTTACACTTGCTAAATTTAAAGAAGAGCAAAATTATAATTTCCCTTTACTGTCTGATTTTAACAAAGAGGTATCTCAGGCGTATGGGGCTTTTTATGATACTTTTGTGTTTAATATGCTGGGTGTTTCTAAAAGAGCAGCATTTGTAATTGATGAGCATAGTACTATAAAATATGCCGAAGTCTTAGAATCTGCTGGTGACCAACCTAATTTTGAAGCTATAAAAGCATCATTAGCTTAATAAAAATACGAAAAGTACCACTATTTAAAAGTGGTACTTTTCAAATAAGAAAATAACCACTTTTGCGATTAGGAATAGTAAGTATAAACTGTGTTCCCACCCCTGCTTTGCTCTTTACAATAATATTGCCTTCCAGTTTTTCAACGGTCTGCTTTACAATATAAAGCCCCAATCCTGAACCTGCCGATTTTTCAGAGCCTCTAAAAAACATATCGAATACATGAGGCAGGTGCTTTTCTTCAATCCCAATACCGTTGTCTTCAATTATGATAGTTGTCTGAATTTCGTTAACATCCATTGTACATTTTACATATTTATTTACTTTTTCGGAGTCAGCAAAGCGTAGTGCGTTAGAAAGCAGGTTGCGAAGAACTGTGGCTATACGAAATTCGTCATTAAAGAATTTATCTCCTTTTTGTGTAACCAGTAAATTTACCTTTTCAAAATTTACAATGTATTTTAGCTCATTATAAGTATCTTCAATCATTTTCTGAAAATTAATTTCTGAAATAACTGGTTCAGCATGAAGCATTTTAGAATGATCAAGTATAGATTGAATAAAATAATCAGATTTTACAACGGTTTGCTCTATAAAATTGACATACTCTTTGATTACTGCAATATCAGTTTCTACTTTTATTAAACCAACCAAACCTAATATGGAGCAAAGTGGAGATCTCAAATCATGCGAAACACGATAAGTATAATTATCAAGCTCATGATTGCGTACCTTTAACTCTTCAAGGGTATTATTGAGTACTTGTTCCTGACGCTTTCTTTGGGTAATATCTTCACTGATAGAAAGCAAATACAACAACTCATTAGATTTGCCATATACTGGCACACGCTTGGTATTTAAAACATGGGTTTTATTTTGTTTGTCAGTCAGATATTCTTCCTGTTCAGACGTCTTACCTGATAATAAAACCTGGCGATCGGTAGCAGTAAACAGGTCAGCCTGTTCCTGAGGAAAGATATCGGTATTGGTTTTATTAAGTAGTTCTTCCGGCAGGTATTTGGTAAGTTCTTCAACAGCCTTATTAGCTCTCAGTAGTTTCAGATTCTTGGTCTCTTTCACCGTTAGCATTACCGGTAAGTGGTCGATAATTGTATTAAGAAAAACCTGATTTCTCAACAAGTCTTCTTGTGATTGCAGAAGATTAGCATTAAGAGAAAGTAGTTGCTGATTTTGGATATGAATGGCTTTTTCCTGAGCCTGTAATTGTCTGATAAGCATCCGAAGATTTCCTTCAGTTTTTTCGTAGATTGTAAGTAGATAATAGATGGCTACAATTACGGAAATTAGTGTACAAACAATATTAACAATAGATGCTAAATCCCAAAGGTCTTCCCGATTGGGTAAATAATCTGGAAAAGAGTATCCTGATGTAAGAGCAATCAATAAAATCATTATTGAAATAGCCATATTCCAGACCATGTGCCACCGTTCTTTTTTCAGGAATAGCAATAAATTAAACAAAGAAGCAAATGCAAAAGAGAGGTAAGTCCAGAAAGGGTTGGCACCAGTGGCAGCAGTAGCAAAAATAAAAAAATTAAAACCAGTTATGAATATAACACGAGCTACTACAAAAAAACCAGATTTGTTGACAATCAGTGCTATCAGAGCTACAAGTGAGATAATTCCATATAAAGTATCTGACTGCCAGAAATTTAAAAAACCCAATAAAGGGTTGATACAAATAACAAAAAGACAAACATAATGTATAAGCTGGGCTTTTACCTGAGGATTCGCCAGGGTTTGTGTCCACTTTCCTGCCCAACCACCATCCAATGGGGGTTTGTTGATTTCGGAAGAAATACTTGTAGGTTTCACAGGAGTTTCACGGATTGTAAAAAAATAACGAAATTTATTTCTTCCTAACTTTTAAATCAGAGAAAAGAATTCTACATGTTCATAGTCAGAGCCTTGACAAAACACTCTAATCGAGTACTTGCCTTTAATAAATGTTTTACGAGGAACTTCAGGCATAAACATATATTCTGTACGATGATCTGAAGAACCCTCAATACGGTCTCGCTGGTCTGTGATAATGGTATTATTTGGGTCTCTTATTTCCACCTGCAACCATCGACATCTTACCGTAGTCATATCTCCCTTAAGCTGCAATTGCATGATAACAAAATCAGTACGAGAGGCTCTGTTTTTACGGTCAGAAGGACGGGCAGAAAAATAAAAAGTACTTAACTTCTCTTTAATTATAGTCTTGGTAGTTAATACAGTTTGAGGTGTACTGCGATTTTCAGATTCCAGACTTTTTATTTTTTTCTGGAGGACTGCTACCTGATTTTTATATATTTCGAGCATTGAATCTTTTTTTGATTCACTCATGCTAATCATCCTGCGGGTTTCTTCTATTTGTTCTTTTTCAAGCCGGCTGATGGCTACCCGTAGTTCATTTGCCTGCACTTTAAGACTATCTAACTTAGCCCGGAGAATTCTTTTTTCATCTTCCGAATGTTTTCCTTTGGCTAATTCTTCTTCTATTATTTTAGATTGATTCAGAATATAGAGCTTTTGTTCTGCAATTGCAGAGTCTTTTGATGGAATATCTACAGTCAGTAATAAATCGATTTCCTTACGTGTATTATCAACAGTATTTTTAAATTTTAGGTTTTCATTACGAAGTACAATGGTAGAACTGCTGATATAAATCAACGAAAACAGCAAAATGCTAATAATCAACGTAAAGGTGATTTTTTCCCGACGCAGACTGTTTACGTTATAACTCATTTTTTGTGTGATAAGTGATATATTCTTAGCAGAAAGAACCGTCTAAGGTAGGTTTTTTTACGTAAAAAGACAAAAATTGTTTGATATGGAAAATGTAATAATCCATAAATAAAAATGTCTAAGAGTATGTTTAAAAATTTTATTTGTTGGATTTTAGAAACTCGAAAATCTCATTCTGAAAATCTATTACCCTTGCTCTTATACCTATTTAAACAACAACACGGGTAATAAAGACTTGGTAAGTCTTGTAAAACCATCTCAATTTATAAAATTCTTCTCAAGACTTGCCAAGTCTGAATACAAAACATAACTTGTAAATTACTCTTACTTTTTGGCTTGACTCTCGGCAAAAGCATCAGTTTGAGAGCCAGCTTTGTGGGTAGTAACAAAAAGTCAGGAAATTCCTAAAGCTATCAGCCCTGCAAAGCCAGTCCTCGTCCACGGGTTAGAATTTCAGATACAAATAATCTGTTTTCTAATTTTTAAGCCTTTTTAAAAACACAAAGCCATTTTCTTCTCTGATTTCTTGCAATTGAGGATAACGTTTTTGGAATTCTTCTCGGTCGGTTACTTTTATTACAAAATAAGCATCCTTGTCAATGACACCATTTGCCAGCCACTCTTCCTTACGACTTTCAGGATTAGTAACAGGAGGCTTATGAAAATAAAAAAGATGAGCATAACTCTTGAATCCCATTGTAATTACATAAACTGGCTTACCTTGGAGTGACTCATAAAACCGGATAGCTGCTCCCTGAGAATATTGTTCAATTTTAGGTACAACTACAGCTGTATATATCAGCATACAAAATGCTGTACTCAGAAAAATAGTATAAATACCTTGTTGAATGCTGTTTTTATGAAAGAGAAAAATGGCTACTACTATCATTATAGCATATACTAAACCTATCAGCCACTCCCAGCCACCCCAAAATACCTTTGCCTGTAGATTGCCAACTGCAAAAGGGTCGTCTATATAAGGAGTAATGGCTCTGGCGTTCATTCCTACTATTGGCAACAGGGTCAGAGCCAGACTCATCAATAATCCCGTTATTATTAGTAAAATAACCGTAGATTTGTTGATTTTGATTTTTCCTATCTTTAAATAATACAAATGATAGCTTGCCAGAAAAGAAATTGGAAAATAGCACATAGATGAGTAGTGTACAATTTTAGTTTTTACAATAGAGAATAAAATCAACACTACCCAAAATAATATCAACATCCATTTTCTAAAAATAAAGAGACTATCATCTGTTTTCTCCTTAAAAAGGAATGTACGGAATGCAAACTGTGCAATAGGAAAACAGCCTAAAAAAAGTACAATAGGATGATAATATACTGGCTCCCCATGACCTGCATCTGAAGTAGAAAAAATTGCAATTTGTCTTTCTGTAAACTCTTTAATAAAAGTAAAACCATATTTATAAGTTTCAGGTCCAATCCAGAGAAATGTAACGAATAGGGCTGAACCTGTACAAACCAAAAGTTCACTGATTTTAACAATACTTTTTCTGACAGTTAACCAAAATATGCCGAATGTAAGTAAAGGTATCAGCAAACCTACCGGACCTTTAGTAAGGATTGCCAGACCTACAAAAGCACCGGCTAATGCCGGAAATAGCAGATTGTCTGATTTTTTTCTTTCATGACTGTCTGTGGTTTGGGCTATAAAGTAAACTGCCAGGAACATAAACAGATTAAAAAATGGGTCAATAATTCCTGATTTGAAATACAGATGGGGGAGAAAAGAGCCTATGTAAGAAAGTACCCAAATAAACCCAAAATTTTTGTCCTTAAGCTTATTACCAATCAAAAAGAGGGTAATGAGGGTAATAATACCACAGATAGCATTGGGCAGTCGGGAAGAAAACTCATTTATCCCGAAAATATGCATACTCAATGCCTGAAACCAGAAAAAGAGTGGGGGTTTTTCGGTAAATACTTCATAATCTATCTGTACCCGGCTGTAGTTGCCAGTTACAATCATTTCCCGGGCTGCTTCTGCAAAGTTGATTTCATCCCAGTCAAACAAATGTACCAGTCCCAGAAAGGGTAGAAAGAAAAATAATCCTAATCCAATAATAATAAAAATGTGTCTGGACTTTGTCATGATTTTGAAAGCAGAGATTTATGAAACCAGCTTTTTTCGGGTATCTTATTAAATAAAAACTGAACTACCAATGCTGTGGTAACACCTATAAATGAGCCGACGTATATATCTTCGAAAAAATGTTCTGCCAAATACATTCTCGAATAAGCTACCAGCAAAGCCATAGCCAGCCATAGCCATTCCAAATGCTTTTTGTCTATAATAAAGCAAAGTGTACAGAACAGGGCAAAAGCTGTAGCCGAATGCCCGGATGGGAAACTGTTATAAGAAAATACTTCTACACCTTCTGTAAAATGCAGCGAAACAGATTTGCCATCAAAGTATGCTTTGGGTCGAAGTGCATCAGGAAAAAAGACTCTTTTGAGTAATTGAGCCGAAAGAGAGCTAACAGCATAACCAACTGCAACTATTAAACCTTTTTTATAACTTACAAAAAGCACAAGTATGACAGCAATGGCTATTGAAAATAAGCCATCGCCTGCATTAGTCCAGTATTTGAAAAAAAAATCTGAAAAAGAACTGAAGTGAGAGTTGAAAAACAAAAACAACTCTGTTTTGGAGTATATTAATTGCAATATGCCTCCAGCTATAAAAAAAAGAAGATAACCTATAAAAAAACGCCAGTGTATTTGTATAATTTTTAGCATATTTTAAACAAATTGCAGCTTATAATCACCCTATGAACTATGAAATACTGGATTATTATTGCGTTGGGTTTAATTGGATTTTCGTGTAAAACTTCCAAAAATACAGCAAAATCTTCAAATGAAAGTCTGTTTTCGGTAAGGGAAGAAAAAATAGATTGTTTTGAAGCCGGTCTAAAAGCAGATACCAGTCTGATATATTGTGAAACGTCAGGAGTGGTTTTTTATAATGGGAAATTATATCTGGCAGCAGATAAATCTTTTGGCAAGTTGCCTGCTTATCAGCCAGTTTGGGTTATGCCTTACAAAGAAGCTTTTCCGAATCAGGCATGTACTTCTCTGCAAAATCCTGCTTTTAAGAAAGCTGAAAAATATGAAGATTTTACAATCACTTCAGATAAAAAATTCATATTGCTTACTACTGCTTTTGATCGTTACAGAGCTGATCATGTGTGGGATGGATACAATACTCTGTTGGGTTGGATAGCGGGTAAGGAAGACAATCCCTTTATCATTTCAGATGAAAACGAAACTAAAAGCTCTGCTTCATACAGAACTGGTATTCAAAAAGCCCTGACTTCTGATAAATTTCCTGATGGACCTCCCTATTTCAAAATAGAAGGATTGGCTGCCTTGCCGGATAATAAACTGATTTTTGGGGTAAGAGAGGTTGGGAAAAGCTATGCTGATTTTGAGTATGTCTGTAAATTTGTTGAGGTGTCTTATCAGATAACTCCGACAGGAAAGATTTCTTTGCAAAATGATTTTAAGCTGACATACACCTTTTTACCTGAAAAGACTTCTGAAGTTTCGCAGACTTTGGGTTTATCAAGTATTGAATATGATACCTATAACCAGAGGCTATACTTGCTAACCACTTATGAATCAGGCACAGAAGAAAGCTCCAAAACCCAGGGAGCTTATTTATGGACACTGTCACTTGCTGACATGCAAAAACAAGCCAAGCCCCAATTGGTTAGAAAACCAGACGGCATGCCCCTGCATTTGTCTCATAAATATGAGGACTTAACCATTATAGACCAAAACACTATTTTTTTGATTGCAGATGAAGACAGAGTAAAACCTGAAATATCTGGCAAAGCTCCCCATCAAACCTGGTGTGCCATTCTGAAAAAGAAATGAATTTTTAAAAGATAGCCGATTTTATCATAAAATCGGCTATCTTTTAAAAATGAAACTTAACGCCTCCATTGATAGTGTAAGAGTAGGTCGATAAACTAACAGGCATATCTTTATTGATAGCTCCAGCAGTTCCTTTAAATACTGGCTCTACTACCAGTGACCATCTATTATAGATATTATACTCCATACCTACTCCTAACTGATAACCAATATTTACTTTTTTCAGCCCCTCTAAATCAGTTGTCGTAACATCAGATTTTTGTCCGTAAGGTAATGGCACCTTAACCTCTGTTTTGCTACCTGAGACAATATTGGCACTAATACCTGTAATACTATAAAGAGAAATCTTCCGACTCAAAAAACGATATTGTATTGTAAAAGGTATTTGTGTATAAGTAATTCCTTGTGTGGATTGTTCAGGCAATCGAAGAAGGTCTCCTCTGTGGGCTTTCACCTCAGTAGGAACACTAGTTGTGCCAGCTGAGGTAAATAGTGTAAACCGAACATCATTGTGACCATAATCCACAGCAGGTATCCAGCAAGGATTAATCTTTTGTATAACCTGTGTACGTGTAAAACCTGTTTGTAATGTTACCTTGGGCGATGCATCATAATTTATTCGTACGCTTATGCTCGAAGATGATTTAATACTCTCCTGCTGGCTGAAATATTGTTTATAATTACCAAAGCGACTAACATTGTCTGTGATTTTGCGTCCGTTAAAATCGACAGCATACAGTACGGTTGCTGAGAAACGGGACGGCAGCATGGATTTCTGCTTTTTCTTTGTACTTGATGCCAGTGTAGTTTTAGGTAATAAAGCACGATAATCCTTGTAATTAAGCCTGCGTGGTATCTGAAGATTTTTGCTTTGCAGCATAATATCTTTTGTTTTTAATTTTTCAGTGAGCTGTGTTTTTTCAGATGTTATTTTGCTTTTACTCTCTGTTTTTTCATTTATTGCAATAAGATTTTCAGTGCTCTCATCTTCAGTATTATTATTCTTATCGGCATTTTTGCTGTTTTTACCCACATTTTTACTGCTCTTCGGTTTTTTATTCTTGGCGACAGAAGTCTTTTTATCAGCAGCCATTTTTTCAGCTATCGCTTTTTCATATTCAGGCAGCATTTTTACCTGATTTTCTGAAGTTATATTCTTTTTGGTAAAAGGTATGGCTATGTTTTCTCTTTGAAGATTTCGCTCGGTTTTAGTGTTGCCGGTAACAGGTTGCTCTATGTTTTCTATCGATTGAGTCTTTCTTACATTCTCAACGGCAGCACCCTGCATATTTTCTGCAAGGTTATTTTTACTTTCTAAAAGATTAACCTGTTCGTTAATTGTATCCTGACGAAGTGAATCATTTTGAGCAACAACAGACTTATTGGTAGTTTTACCTGAATTTTCAGAAGGAGTAACAGTTTTTACAATAGGCGAATTTAAGCTTGAATTGATAAAATAACCAGCAATTACCATTCCTGACAATCCTATAACAATACCTGCAATCATTGCAGCCCGTTTTATCCAGAGAATAGTTAGCCTGTAAGAATCGTTTTGCCTTCGAAAAATATCCCGCTCAACCCCATTCCAAACCTCATCAGGAGGAGAAATCTCCATACCTTCCAGGGCTTTTTGAAATGCCTTATCTACTTCATTTTCATTGTTTTCCATGATTTTTCTATCTCTTTTCTTGTTACTGAAAATTATTGAAAATAAATTTTATTTATTATGGTAAAGTTGAGTTAAATATCGAATAAACTATAGTCAGGCATTTCTTTTTTGAAGAATTACCATATTTTCTGTTACTTTTTTCTGCAAAATATTTCGGGCATCTGCCAGATTTGACTTTGAAGTACCTTCTGTAATGCCTAATGCTTCGGCTATTTCACGATGCTTGAGACCCTCAAAAGCATAAAGGTTGAATACCATCCTGTAACGGGGCGGAAGTTCCTGCACTAGTTGTAAGAGTTCTTCAGCAGCCATTTGGCTGAGTATATCGTCTGAAGAAACAGTTTCCGGGGTTGTGTCGTCAATAGTAGAAAGAGGAAATATTTTTGAATTTTTACGGTAATTTTCGAGGGCAGTGTTTACCATAATACGCCTGACCCAACCCTCTAAAGAACCTTCTCTTCGGAAACGTGGCAGCTCCTGAAAAACTTTGATAAAACCCTCCTGCAAAATATCAGCAGCTTCTTCTCTGCCTGAAGCATACCTCATACAGACAGCCATCATCCGGGACGCATACCGCTGGTAAAAAGCCCTGTATGCATCCTGGTGACCCGCCAAACAATTTTTGAGGAGTTGTTCTTCTGTTAAGTCTGCCATTCTGAATAATAGATGAAAGACCACAAATAATGGTTGGGTGGAAAACAAAATTTTTTGAAAAAAAGTTATTACAAGCCTGTATATTCGTAATATCTATCTATATTTTTAAAGTAAATCATGAAAAGCATTGCCGTTTTATTTTTTAATCTGATATTTATTAATTCAGTATTAAGTCAGGATAGCCGATATATTTTTATTCTGCATCATGTGGCAGGAAATGTGGATAAAAATTTTTCATCTATGACCTTTTATTGTGGAATTAAACCTAATAAGAGTTTCATAAGGGAACAGAATAAGGGTTTTGGTCTAAAAACAAATCCTGTAGGAACGTATGACTTCTTTCACATATCCGAAAAGGATTTTGATCTCATAGAAAAATGTATAGCAGGTTTTCCTTTAGGTAAACAACCGGAATATCAATATAAATATGGAACCTTTTCAATCAGTTTTTTTCGGAAGAAAAGACTAGTAAAGACTATTTTCGTGAGTAATACTTCTTCCTCTTCCCAACTTTTTGCAGACTTAGCTAAAATTAGTAGACAGTTTGAAACAGAGGAGAAAGGATATATTTTTTCCCTTTTTGAAGATATTGCCCTTACTTTAGATGATAAATAAGATGTTATATGAATATTACCTGCCTTATAGTAGAAGATGAGCCCCTGGCTCGTAATTTATTGACTGAATATGTAAAAAAAGTACCTTTTCTTACATTACTTCAGGCTTGTGGCAATCCTCTGGAAGCAATAGAAGTACTGCGAAACAATGCCGTAGATTTGCTGTTTCTGGATATTCAGATGCCTGAAATAACTGGTATTACATTATTGAAAATTATTCAGAAAAAACCTTTGGTTGTACTTACGACTGCTTATTCTGAATATGCCCTGGAAGGCTATGAACTGGACGTGATGGACTATTTATTAAAACCAATTACTTTCGAAAGATTCTTAAAAACGGTAGATAAAGCTGCCCAACGGCTTTCGTCATCGACTCCGACAGAAAAAGGAGTTGCTGAAAAAACAGTTACAGAGAAGCCTGATACTCCGTCTTTTATCTTTGTAAAAGATGGTACAAAACTCGTAAAAATCAAACTAAGTGATATTTTATATGTGGAAGGACTAAAAGATTATGTCATTATCCATACGCCACAACAAAAAATAGTGAGTCTGCAAAGACTAAAATCTCTTGAAAACCAACTTCCCGAAAATCTTTTTGTGAGAATACACCATTCTTATATCATTGCTCTGGAAGCCATTGATGTGGTGCATAAAGAAAAGGTGCAAATTGGCAGTGCTTCGATACCTATTTCCGATACTTATAAAAAATCGTTCAGAGAACTGATAGAACGCAATCACATTCAGCCGGAGTAGGTTTGGGGTAATTGTATTCTGGCTGTTCTAAAAAATTCTCTTATTTTATGATAAAGTACTACAAAACTTTTATAGACTTAAGAGGTAACAGCAATCGTATAAATGAACGCTGCCCTAAAAACTCATCAATTCTTAATTTCAGCCAGTGAACTTTATAAACCGAATATTTATACAAATATGAATATGCTTGATTGTCCAAGATGTTTAGGGAAGGGAAAAGTCGATATGGAAGATATAAAGCGACTTAAAAAGGAATTATTCTGGGGTCCGGGAAAATGTGCCTACTGCAATGGTACTGGAAAAGTATCTCCTGACATTATTGAAAAAGTAAGGGTTGACTTTGAATATCTCTCAGATAGTTTATCTTTATGGGAAAGAGAAAAAGTAATTACTGGGGATGAAGATATGCTTAAAAGAGCTAGTGAATATAAAAAACGAGTCCAAAAAATTATTGATGAGATTGAATACTTATATTATATTGAGAATAAAGAACCAAGTGAAATAGCAGATTACTTCTTTTATAAGAATCGATTTGCATCAGACAAACAACAGATAATCGACTATATAGAAAAAGTAATCAAAAGTAAACTTTAATGCTAAGCTGAGTTTTGAGTTCAGTAATGGCTAATGTTGTATAATGTGAGTGCACAAAGAGTGTTTATTATCACCAAACTTAATGGCATTACCTAAGAAAAAATCAAGAACTATTGTAATTGACAACATAAAATATTGCTGGCTGGTTGGACCAAATGATGGATATGGTGTATTCGTAGCTCAAAAAGAAGGGGTCAGTGGAAGAATAATTGAAGTTTATTTTGACACGGATATTAATTCATATTGGGTTAAATTTCCAAATACTGACAATTTGAATTTAAGGATTATTACACCGAAAGTTGCAGAAACAATAATTAGACAAGCATTACAAATGAATTGGAAGCCTGAAGAAAAAGGGAAGCCATTGGTATATGATTTAATTGATAATGAGGTTGTAAAAAGATAAAACCAGCTTTTTGTAGTACCAAACTTCTCTTTTTGGTACTACAAAAAGTCAACCCTACCTAATTTATATCCATTAAAAAATTCTGGCATTCATTACTACTTCTTCCTGCACATTAAAAAATTCTTTGTGAATATTGAAAGAGTCTTCCCCTTCGGCAGGCTCTACTTTGGTATAGTTGCCATCTTCCTCCATTTCGTAGGCATTTACATTATCCTTGAGGTTATAAGCCAGTATATTAATAGCCTGTTGCCGTCTTTTTTCGTCAACAATCTGAAAAAGAGATTCAATGCGTTTGTCAAAGCTACGTACCATTATATCAGCACTACCACCATATACTTTCGGATTGCCAGCATTATGGAAATAATAAATTCGGGTATGCTCCAGGAAATCTCCCACAATAGACCGGATATAGATATTCTCACTCAATCCCTCTCTTTTCGGACGTAAACAGCAAATCCCTCTGATTATCAGCTTAATAGAAACTCCTTTTTGTGAAGCTTCATAGAGTTCGTCAATAATTACTTTGTCTTCCAGCGAATTAACCTTTAGCACAATGCCACTTGGCAATCCATCCTGAGCGTTGCGGGCTTCCTGACGGATAAGCTCTACCAGCTGATTTCGTAAATCTCTTGGAGCAGTCAGCAGATTTTGGTATTGTGGTGGCTGAGAGTGCCCGGTAATTACATTAAAAAATTCAGATACATCATGTCCATATACCTCGTTAGTAGTAAGCAAGCCCAGGTCAGTATACAGTTTAGAAGTATCTTCGTTATAGTTCCCACTAGACAAATGGGTATATCGGGTAACACCCATAGCATCCTGACGTACTATCAGCAACAATTTAGTATGGGTTTTAAAACGGCTTACTCCATACACCACAAAACAGCCAGCTTTTTGCAGACGTTCAGCTTCACGAATGTTGCGTTCTTCATCAAAACGGGCTTTTACTTCAAACAAAACGGAAACTGTCTTGCCACTTTCGGCAGCTTTCAGCAAGGCATTGGTAATGCGGGAGTTTTTGGCAATCCGGTACAGTGTCATCTTGATAGCCAGCACATCAGGGTCTTGGGCTGCCTGTTCCAGTAATTGTAATACTGGTTCAAAATTATTGTACGGATGGTGTAGCAACATGTCTTCTTTTTTCAGAATATCCAGCATGTTGTTATCCTTGCCATTACCCTGAAAAAATAAAGGTTTTACAGGAGAAGGAGTACCTGGGCTTTTACCTCTGAATTCCGGATGATTTACAATTTGCCAAAGCCCCGTAAAATCTATCAGTGTATCATTCACAAAAATATTATCTTCTTCTATTTCCCAGCGGGTTATCAGGGCTTTTTTGAGAGTATAAGCAAAATCCGGCTCCGTTTCCATACGCAGAACCCTGCCTGTACGACGGGTTTTGAGTTTTTCCTTTATCTCATCTACAAAACTTTCTTCTGAGTCTTCGTTTTCTTCTATCGTAAAATCCCCATTACGTATAATTCTGAATAAGCTGGTAGAAACAATCTTCACATTTCGGTAAAGTTTGCCAATCTGCGAACGGATAATTTCTTCAACAGGTAAAAAAGCGATATAATCTTCTTTTTCGTGGTGAATTTCAAAAAAACGGGGTAAATTTTGTGGAACCTGTACAAAAGACTGACGTTGATTTTCTTTATCTTCCGGATTGCAGGTCAACACTCCAAAAATCAGTACTTTATTGAGCAAAATCGGAAAAGTATGGTAGTTGTCATACGCCATTGGAGTCAGCATCGGAAAAATAGTACGCATGAAATAAGCTTCAGCATCCGATTTTTCTTCGGCAGTCAAATCTTTCCAGCGAACAATTTTAAAATGATTTTCTGCAAAAAGAGGCTCCAGTTCTGTCTTGAAATGCTCTTGCTGGTCTTTATAAAATTGCTGAGCAGTAGATAAAAGCAGTCTTTTAAAAGGTATTTCTCTCAAACCTGAATAATCAATCCGTTCTTTGTTATAATCCAGATAGTTATATAAACTTCCAACCCGTATCATAAAAAACTCATCCTGATTGGAAGAAGTAATTGCTAAAAATTTCAGTCGTTCAAAAATAGTGCGGGTTTTGCGTTTAGATTGGTCGAGTACCCGCCCGTTAAATTGTAGCCAGCTTAAATCACGACTGATGTAATTACTTTTTTCAATGACGTTGGAGATTTTTTCTTTGTTCTTTGAAAGCAGCATGGCATTATTTGTTCTGACAAATGGTTTGAGAATAATATTTTTTAATAAATAAAAAGGGTTCATTAAACTGAACCCGAAATATTTAGATTGGTATGAAGACGAATTGGGCACGGTTGAAAAATGATAATTGTTGCAAATAAGCCAATTTAGGCGGATTTTCATAGAAAAACTGCGTTAAGAAAACGTTATTTTTCAAATTTTGTTGTGAAATTCCGATATTTTAGTTGATAATTCTAAGAAATTGTAACCTGTTTTTAAATATTTCTCAAAAGTTTTCTTCAAAAACAATTATATCTGGTTTTTCTTTCCTTGTTGTCCCATCAAATTATTGAATAAAACATCTGGGGTTTAGTCTTTTCAAAAGAAAAAGAATAGGAGTAATCATAAACCATGCTGCTGAGGTCTATTGCAGCAATCTGATTTTTAGTGAAGGATTTTGAAGATGAGTTCTTTTAAAATGGCATCCTCGGCAAGTGTGGTGTCTATACCTTTAGATTGTAAATCAGCCTGATGCAAATAATGTATAATAAGAACCGTTTTGTCTATGGGATAGCTTTGAGCAGCCTGTATGTAATCTTTTACAAAAAAAGGATTGACTCCTAATAGTTTTGCCAGGCTGGCTTCCGATTTATCAGCAGATTTATGAACAAGTAAAACTTTTGTAAAAAAGCCAAAAAGCAGAGCAATTAATGGAATGATAGGATGTTGCTTGAGGTTGGAAGCAAAATAGTTTATGATTTGATTGGCTTTCAGTATATCTCTCCGAACTAAGGCTTTTTGCAACTCAAAAGGATTGTATTCCTTACTGATACCTACATATTGCTGTACTATATCAACAGAGATGCTTTTTTTATCCTTGAGATTAAGCAGAAGTTTATCAATTTCATTGGCAAGCCGACTTAAGTCATTTCCAATAAAATCTGTCATCAATTGGGCAGCATCTGGCTGAATAGTAATTTGGTTTTCTCTGGCATAAGCCATAATCCAGTCAGGCAGCTTATTATCATACAGCTTTTTAGATTCTACAAAAACAGCAAACTGATTCAGTGTTTTGGCTAAAGCTTTTCTGCCATCCAGCGATTTGTGTTTATGACAAAATACAAGCAGCGTAGAAGTCAGTGGCTGCATTACATATTTTTCGAGTAGTGTTTGTACATCTTCTTTGCCTAAATCCTGTATTTCCTGAGCTTCTTTTACGATGACCACCGTTTTATCAGCCATCATCGGAAATCGTCTTGCCTGATTAAGAATATTGCCTACCGTTACATCTTTGCCATAACAAACTACCTGATTAAAGCCTTTTTCAGCATCAGAAAGTGCATTTTTTTCTATAAAGTCCGCAATTTTGTCAATATAAAAAGGCTCATCTCCCTGTAAAAAATATACAGGATGGAACTTGCGGGTTTGCAAATCCTTGAGTACAATTTCGGGAGAAACAGCCATTTTTGAGAAAGAAAAAATAATAAACCGAAGCCTGCTGACCAATGACTGATGCAAACTCCGGTTTGATTGAAGCAATTATTTTACACGGTCCATGTAGGCACCATTGCGGGTATCTACACGTATTTTTTCACCAATGTCAATAAACAAAGGTACGTTTACGATAGCCCCAGTTTCCAGAGTAGCTTTTTTGAGGGTACGGGTAGCTGTATCGCCTTTTACACCTGGCTCTGTATAGGTTACTTCCAGTTCTACCGAAGAAGGTAATTCTACGTTTACTGGCGTATCTCCATCAAAGCTAATCAATACGTTAATACCTTCTTTAAGGTAATCAGCTCCATCGCCCAACAATACAGCATCTACATATACCTGATCGTATGTTTCATTGTCCATAAAGACAAATGCAGAACCTTCCCTGTATACATATTGATAGTCTTTGGTTTCTACCCGAACTATTTCTATGGTATCACCCGGACGAAACCGCTCTTCTGCTAGTTTACCATTACGGATGTTACGCAATTTTACCTGATAAAAAGCCCGCAGGTTGCCGGGAGTACGATGTTCATATTCTAACACTATCATTAGTTCGCCATTGTAACGTACATACGAACCTCTTGAAATATCGGAAACGGTTGCCATTGTGTTTGCTGTTTAAAATCAGGTTGCAAAAGTAAAAATTTGTCCTCAATTCCCGAAATCAGTCGTAAAAGATTTGCTGATAATACGCTCTGCGTTATTAAAACTTATATTTTTGCTTTATACCCATCTTAATATAATAATTCACATGAATGAGACTGAAATAGAAGAACATCCTTTTAAGTTTTTTGCCCCTGAAAATGCAACCATATTAATTATAGGAAGTTTTCCAGGCAAAGAACAAACACTGAATCCATCAGTTAATTGGTTTTATACTACAAAACGAAATCAATTTTGGAGTATAATAGAAGCTGTTTATAATAAAGAGCTTGATACCATAGAGAAGAAAAAGCAGCTTTTTAAAGATGCAGGTATTGCTGTTACTGATATTTTTCTGAAAGTTTATAGGAGGAATAAAAGTAATCTTGATAATAATCTTAAAATAATAGAAGACAACAAAAGTATTATTGAGACTTTACTTCAGGAAAGGAATTTTAAGGATATTCTCTTTACAAGCAAATTTGTAGAACACCATTTTAAGAAATTATTTCCACAGATAACTAATATAAATTGTCTCCCTTCTCCCTCACCTCGTTATACAAGACTTTCTAAATCGGATAAAATAAAATCTTATAAAGAAAAACTCCCTCTTCTCTAACATTTATAAATAATATTAAAACTCATACAAATGAATTTACTTAAAAATCTTTTCTTTTCCGGAACCGAGCAACTCTGGCAACAACTTGCAATTGAAGTAAGAGGTACTTTTACAGATGGAGGCTGGTGGAAATCTGACAGAGTTACAGTGAATTATAAAGAGTGGACTATGGTATTGGATACCTATACAGTAAGTAGCGGTAAACATTCTACTACCTATACCCGAATGCGGTGTCCCTATGTCAATAAGGATGGCTTTCGTTTTAAACTTTTTCGGGAAGGATTTTTTGCAGGAATTGGTAAATTCTTTGGCATGCAGGATGTTGAAGTCGGTGAAAAAATTTTTGATGAAACATTTGTGCTTCAGGGCAATAATCCTGCACAGATAAAAGCTCTGTTTGAAAAAGAAAAGTTACGTCAGTTACTACTAAATCAGCCTAGTCGGGATTTTTCAATTGAAGTAAAAGATGATGAAGGTTTTTTTCAGGCAAAATTTCCGGAAGGTGTGGATGAACTGGTATTTTTGGTACATGGCATAGTTACAGATGTTGAATGGTTAAAATCAGTCTTTTTTCTATTTGCTGAAATTATGAATCAGCTCTGCCAGATTGGCTCTGCTTATGAAACCAAACCTGATATTACACTATAAAACCAATACTTGAACTGCTCTAAAGGTTGTGTATTTGTGAGACTTGGCAAGTCTTGGGACAGAGTTTATGAATTGAGATAGTCTCCCAAGACTTACCAAGTCTGGTATCCACCCTATTTTTAAATCTTGTATTATAAAGCAAATAAGCCTCTGAAAATCAGAGGCTTATTTAATGGATTATTTATTTTTATCTATCTCTTCAAAGTCAACATCTGTTACATCCGTATCACTTTTTGTATTAGAGTTAGCATTTGGGTCACCAGTAGGATTACCTCCGCCACCATTGCCATACATAGACTGTGAAGCATTTTGCCAGGCAGTGTTGATGTCCTCCATAGTTCTGTCAATCATACCTACATCTTTAGATGCATGAGCTTTCTTGAGTTCTTCCAAAGCATTTTCAATGGCTTTTTTGTCATTGGCAGAAAGCTTGTCACCGTACTCTTTCAACTGACGTTCTGTCTGGAAAATCATTGAATCAGCAGCATTGATTTTTTCAGCTTTTTCGCGTTCTTTTTTATCCAGTTCCTCATTTGCTTTGGCTTCTGCACGCATTTTTTCAATTTCACTGTCTGACAAACCACTAGAAGCTTCAATTCTGATTTTTTGCTCTTTATTAGTAGCCTTATCTCTTGCCGAAACACTTAACACACCATTTGCATCTATATCAAAAGTTACTTCCACTTGTGGTACACCACGTGGTGCAGGCGGAATACCATCCAGGTGAAACCGTCCAAGTGTTTTGTTATCACGAGCCATTGCTCTTTCACCCTGCAATACGTGTATTTCTACAGAAGGCTGATTGTCAGAAGCAGTAGAGAACGTTTCAGTTTTCTTGGTTGGGATGGTAGTGTTTGCTTCAATCAGTTTCGTAAATACTCCACCATAGGTTTCAATACCCAATGAAAGTGGTGTAACGTCTAACAGAAGAACATCTTTTACTTCACCTGAGAAAACACCACCCTGAATAGCTGCACCTACTGCCACAGCTTCATCCGGGTTTACATTCTTAGAAGGTTTTCTGCCAAAGAGCTTTTCTACTTCTTCCTGAATCCTTGGAATACGTGTAGAACCACCTACCAGAATTACTTCATCAATTTCAGAATAGCTCATACCAGCATTTTTCATTGCTCTTTTGCATGGCTCCAAAGTACGCTGAATCAGGTCATCACAAAGCTGTTCAAATTTAGAACGACTCAATGATTTGACAAGGTGCTGTGGGATGCCATCAATCGGCATGATATATGGCAGATTTATTTCAGTTTGAGAAGAAGATGAAAGCTCTATTTTAGCTTTTTCGGCAGCCTCTTTCAACCGTTGCAAAGCCATAGGGTCTTTACGCAAATCTACTTTGGGGTGTTCAGACATGAACTCTTCAGCCAGCCAGTTAATGATTTTCTGGTCAAAATCATCACCTCCCAGGTGAGTATCACCGTCCGTAGCTTTCACTTCAAATACACCTTCACCCAATTCAAGAACAGAAATATCAAAAGTACCACCCCCCAGGTCAAATACTGCAATTTTAATATCCTGATCTTTTTTGTCAAGCCCATAAGCCAAAGCTGCTGCGGTGGGTTCGTTGATAATTCTTTTTACAGTGAGACCAGCAATTTCACCCGCTTCTATGGTAGCCTGGCGTTCTGCATCACCAAAGTATGCAGGTACGGTAATAACAGCCTCTGTGATTGTGGTACCAAGGTAATCTTCTGCTGTGGTCTTCATTTTTTGCAAAATCATAGCAGAAATCTCCTGTGGAGAATACAATCTGTCCCCAATACGAACCCTTGGTGTATCATTATTACCTTTTTCTATGGTATAAGATACATTACCAAGTTCATTTTGCACTTCCGCAAAACGACGTCCCATAAAACGCTTGATAGATTGTATTGTATTTTTAGGATTAGTAATAGCCTGACGTTTCGCAGGGTCACCTACTTTACGTTCTCCATTACCATTATCCAAAAAAGCCACAATAGAAGGTGTTGTACGTCTTCCTTCACTGTTCGGAATCACTACCGGCTCGTTGCCTTCCATTACAGCCACACAGGAGTTGGTAGTTCCGAGGTCAATTCCAATAACTTTTCCCATTTTATTAATATCGTTGTTTAGTGAGTTGATTTCTTTATTTAGTGTATTTTTAACAAGCAATATGCCATTTCTTGTTTTTTTGCAAAAAATGACAGAATGTCAGTTGGAATATTTTTAACGAAAAGCATAAATTAACTGCCTTGTTGTTTGTAATGCACAGAAAAAAATAAACATTTTTGCACAAAAAGATTTTTTATTATTTAAAATTTACATATTTGCCTTCCAAGTAACAATTTGTCGGAAAGTTGTTTGCTCCGGAAAGGTTTGAGCAGTTTTATACCAGAAATAAAAGATAAAATATGCAGGAAATAGAAATAGCAGAGTTAAAAAAAATCACGGAATTGGTTAAAGAAAAATACCGTTATGATTTTTCCAACTACGCCATGTCATCATTTAAGCGTCGTATTCAACGAATTTTAGAGTTATATAAATTTCCAAATACAGAATTTTTGATAAAAAAGCTGACAGATGACTCAGTTTTTTTTCGTGATTTTTTGTCCGAAATTACTGTGAATGTGACGGAGATGTTTCGGGATCCTTCTTTCTGGCGGGTATTGCGGGATAGTATTTTTCCTAATATCATGCTCAATAATAATAACATTAGTATATGGCATGCCGGATGTTCGTCAGGCGAAGAAGTTTTGTCTATGACAATTCTACTCAAAGAGATGGATATATTGGACAAAGTTAAAATTATTGCTACTGACATAGATACAGATATACTCAACAAAGCCAAGTCGGGAGTATATCCAATAAAAAATATGGAATTAAACCGTAAAAACTATATCCGGTTTGAAGGGAAGTCGTCTTTGGAAGATTATTATAAAGAAGAGAACGGAAAAGCCATATTAGACAAAAGCCTTCTCGAAAATGTATCGTTTCGGGAACACAATCTGGTTAATAATGCTCCTTTCTCTAAATTTGATTTGATTCTTTGTCGAAATGTGATGATTTATTTTAATCAGCAGCTACAAAATAACGTATTAAAAATGTTCCACGAGAGTTTATTCAAGTATGGATATTTGATAGTAGGAAATAAAGAATCATTGATATGGTGTGATGTTGCCAACAAGTTTATAGTGGTGAATAATGAAGAAAAAATTTATAAAAAGGTAAGAGATTAAAAAAATCGTTACAATTCAGTATTGTCCTATAAAGTAAAGAAAATAGACAACTGAAAAACGGAAAAAAGATGAGCCAGTTCAAGTTAAGCAATCAATACAAAGCCATAGTAATAGGCGGTTCAGCAGGAAGCTTTCAGGTAATCAATAAAGTACTGGCATCTTTGCCATCAGATTTTGAATTGCCTATTATTATGTGCCTGCACCGTCTAAAGCATGTACGACATGGTTTTGTAGAAGCTTTGAATATTAAGAGTACTATTGAGATTACAGAACCGGAAGATAAAGAAACTATAAAGAAAGGAAAGATATACCTTGCTCCATCTAATTATCATTTGCTTATAGAATTAGGTAATACATTTGCACTTTCTACAGAAGATATGGTTAATAACTCACGTCCTGCTATAGACATAACCTTGGAAACAGCAGCCTATGTTTTTAAACAAAGGCTTATTGGTATTCTATTGTCAGGAGCTAACCGGGATGGAGCACTGGGAATGAAAAAAATAAAAGACCGTGGTGGACTTACCATAATTCAGGATCCTAAGGAGTGCATGATTGATACAATGCCAGCTGCTGCTCAAAAACTAACAACCATTGATTATACCCTTTCTGTACAGGGAATTATAGATTTTTTTAAAGAACTGGATAAACAATACCGATAGTAGGTATTCAATATAATTAGCCGGATGACTAGTAGTTATATACCCATGAAAAATATTTATCGTACTCTCTCTTTTATAACTATGCCTTTGTTTCTGCTGAGTGCTATAGCAGGCGGTTATATTTTATATAAGTTTCCGGAAAAACTGGCTACTACTATGGGAATAGCCGATATGGGTCGGATTGGAAAAATCAGAGAAAGTATGTATCTGACCAACATTACTTATCTGATAGTGTGTATGCTGGCAATCATTACCTGTCTTATGTTTTTGTTTGCCCTCCAGAAAAGTTTATTAACAGCAAGTCAGGTAGATGCTTTACAACTTGAAAACTCAAGAAAAAATGTACTAAAGCAGGATAATGAAACTGATATTTTGGAGAAAGATGTAGTACTACAACGGATAGCAGATATTAAGAAGCTACTTGCTGAACACTTTTCTTCTGATAGCTTAAAGTGGGAAAAATTACTTCTACAGATTTGTCAGACTATTGAGGCATCACAGGCAGCTTTTTATGTGATAAATAACGCTAAGCTGGTTTTTAGAGCTGGTTATGCTTTTTATCTGCCAGAGAGTAAATCGCTGGAATTTGAGTTAGGTGAGGGGTTAGTAGGACAGGCTGCAAAAGAAGGGAAATTTCTAATTATTTCGCCAGTTCCTGAAGGTTATATTACCGTACTGTCAGGCTTGGGTCACGCAAATCCGGGCTATCTGGCTTTAATACCTGTACGAAGAAATGATGAAATTGCTGGTATGATAGAAATAGCTTCTTTTAAGGAATTTAGCAAAACAGACATAGATTATTTTAAATCGCTGGAATCTGTGATAAATCTATAAATAATATTAACATCAACCTGTTTTTTTAGATATTTATTATTATTTGTCCGGAAGTACAATTGCCGGAGTTAAAAAACCGAATATGGCTCGCAACATCAAAATAGGGGCAAAAATTACAACATTGGTTTCAGTAGTTACACTGGGGTCATTGGTTATTATCGGCTTCATTACAGACATACTAAATAAATCAGAAGTAGAGTCCCGTTATTTTAACAATCTGAAGGTTACTACCACTTCTAAATCAGCCCGACTCAAAACATTTTCCAGTCAGGTTAATTCAAATGCCCAGATGATTGCCGAAAGTTCTGTTTTTAAGGCTGCAACACTTGAATCTCTTAAAGAAGGAAAAGAAACAGGTGTAGATGAGTTCTTAAAAGGTGTATCTCAGGCATATAATTATTCCAATATTTATATTCTGGATATGCAGGGGGTTTTACTTTACAAAGCCAATGATATAAATGATGGGCAGGATAAGGGAAGTTCTTTTAAATATCAGGGCTATGACGAAAATCTTCTTTCAGAAACTGATAAAGGTTATTTTAGTCAGCTTTACAAACGTCAGAATCAACCATATATGTGGTTTGTGAAAACCATCTCACTGGCAGACGAAAAAGTGAGACTGGTAATTGACAACAATATGAACTTTATCAATGAGGGTGGTTTTTCAAATGATACTGTAGCGTTGGGGAAGACGGGTGAGGTGGCTTTCATAAAACAAAAGTCAAATACTTATTATTTTATTAATAAACTTAAACAAGATAGTACCATCTCCCTTACCAAGTTCTTTCCTCTTCCATCAGAGGAATCACTAGCTGTACAAAACTTGCTAAAGAAGGATAACGGATTTGGCAAAACTACTGATTATACAGGTAAAAATGTGCTGGCAGCCTGGCAATATATTCCAGAGTTAGGGTGGGGTGTCATTGCAAAAATTGATGAATCAGAAATAGATACTTATACTTATACCCTTCGTTGGAATTTAGCAATTGCCGGCATGCTTATATTGCTTGTATCGATTTTGGCATCTGTTATCTTTTCAAATCTTCTCATAAGACCTTTAGTTTCCTTGAAGTCTGCCACAGATTTATTAGGTAAAGGTATCCTGCCAGGGCAAGTAAAACGAACTACTAATGACGAAATCGGGGAAATTACAGATACGGTTAATCATTTAGTGTCAGGATTGAAAGAAACGGCGTTATTTGCCCGTCAAATTGGAGAAGGAGACTTTGAAAGTGAATTTAAGCCAATGAGTGAGAATGATACATTGGGGGTATCGTTGTTGCAGATGAGAGATAACCTGAAAGCTGCTTCCAACAAAGATGATGAACAAAGCTGGGTAATTATTGGGTTGGCAGAAGTAGGAGCCATTTTACGTTCTACCAATAGTATCGAAGAATTAAGTGAAAAGGTAACAGCATATATCGTACAACGTATTAATGCAGTCCAGGGAGCATTCTATGTAATTAATGATGAAAACGCCCGACAAGACAAACGCAAAATTATGATTGAGATGCGGGCAAGTTATGCTTTTAATAAGAAGAAATACCTTAAAGCTAAATTCAAGTTTGCAGAAGGGCTAGTAGGACAGGCTGTAGCAGAACAGGATACCTTACTGAGAACAGAAATACCAGACGATTATATGACAATTACTTCAGGCTTGCTGGGTGACAAAAAACCCAAATGCTTGCTGGTAGTTCCTTTACTTACACTTATTGGCAGTGAAAAAGAAGTTTTCGGTGTGATGGAATTTGCTGGTTTTGAAACATTCAGTTCAAGACATGTAAGATTTGTAAATGAAGTAAGTGAAATTATAGCTCGTACTATTTTTAACATTAAGGTCAATGAAACCACCCGCAACCTCTTGCAGATGTCGCAAAAGCAAAGTGAAGAATTGCAGGAGCAACAGGAGATTCTCAGACAAAATGCGGAAGAGATGCAGGCAACTCAGGAAGAGCTAAAAAGAACCAACTCAGAACTTGAATATCAGATAGAAGAAGTAAATAATACTCAGAAAAGAATGCAATTGCTACTGGAAAATGCTTCTGAGGTCATTATCATTTATGAGAAAGATGCTACCATTCGTTATGTATCACCGTCAGTTGAAAAAATTCTGGGCTTCACTTCTGAAGAAATGATTGGAACCGGACTATTCCTGAGACTGAATGATGAATCGGTTGATGTTGCACAAGATTTCTTCTCAAACCTGCTCAAATTACCAGAAACCAAGCAAACCATAGAAATAAGCTATAACAAGAAAAACGGTGAAGCTGTATGGCTTGAGGCGGTCGGTATTAACCTCTTTGATGACAAAGCTGTAAATGGTATCGTAGTAAATATTAGAGATATTACAGAACGACGCAGGGCAGAACAGGAAACAAGACGAAGAGGACAAATGCAGGCTCTTTCTGAAAATTCTCCTGATTTGATTACCCGTTTCAACAGCAATGGGAGGGTTTCTTATATTAATCCGGTTATTGAGACTTATACAGGATTTGAGAAAGAGCATTTTTTACAAAAAAACCTTTCTGAAATAGAGCTCAACTCTACTATTCTTACACAATGGCAGGAGCTTTTGAAAAAAGTAATTTCAGATAATGACAAAGTAGCTCTCGAAATGGATTTCCCTTCTCTGGCAGGAAATCGGGTAATGCAGGTGAATGCCATTCCGGAATATAGTCAGGAACAACTTTTAGAGTCAGTACTGGTAGTTTCGCATGATATAACAGATCGTAAGTTGGCAGAGCTGGAAATTCAGAGTAAAAATCGAAAAATTACTGAAAGTATAAATTATGCCCAACGTATTCAGGGCTCCATTTTACCAAACAATATACTCATTCAACAGATTTTCCCTCAATCGTTTATTTTATACAAACCAAGAGATGTAGTAAGTGGCGACTTTCCGTGGTTCATCCAAAAAGGTGATGATTATTACATTGCTGCTGTGGATTGTACGGGGCATGGTGTACCAGGGGCATTGATTTCATTAATCGGATATTTCTTATTAAATAATACAGTTAGAGATTTTTCAGAAACCGGTGAAATATTGGATGAATTGGACAGAGCTGTTACCCATACTTTGCGTCAGGATTATGAAGATAGTTCGACTCGGGATGGGATGGATATTGCACTGTGTCGTATTAATCTTAAAAAGAAAACTTTGCAGTATGCTGGTGCTCATCGTCCACTCTACTTCTGGAAAGACAATGAACTTATTGAGATAAAAGGAGATAAGTATCCTATTGGGGGAGGGCAGTATAAAGGACGTAGTAATTTCCAGACACATAATCTGAGTATTGAAACCAATGATGCAGTATTTTTCTGCTCTGATGGGTATCCTGACCAGTTTGGTGGACCCGATAATCGTAAGCTTTCATCAAAAAGGGTACGTGATATAATAATTGAGCACAATTCAGAAAAAACCATGCAGCAGATGTATCAAACCTTTGATATGGCATTTGAAGATTGGAAAAATGGATACAAACAGACAGATGATGTCTTGTTAATAGGTATCAGATTTTAAATATTTGATACTACCTAACTGTGACACAGAAAGATGATGTATGAAATTCAGCACTTTTGTATAAAAAATACTTAATATTACCGTTACAATTCACAGAGATTTTAATATTATTGCACACAATCCTATATCTATTTTAATCCGAAAAATATGAAATACATATTTGACTTGCATACTACCATGATGCAAAGAAACCTTATCCTGATTTATGAAGGAGAATTTACACAGGAAATTACCAAATCGGTACTGGCAATGGCAGAGAGAAATATGGACTCGATGGGTGAGGAAATGGGAATAAAACGTAAGGTTTTTAACGTAATGGTAGAATGTTTGCAGAATATTGTCAAACATGCAGATGATATTAACCCAAACGACAAGCTCCGGCATAACGCTATTTTTATGATAGGTAAAGATGAAAATGAATACATCGTTACATCCGGAAATCCTGTTACCAATGACAAAGTTCCTTTGTTATCTGATAAGATAGAACAAATCAACAGTCTCGACAAAGAAGGACTAAAAGCTCTCTACAAAGAAATTATCAAAGGAGGTGAACTTTCTGATAAAGGTGGAGCAGGATTAGGATTTGTAGATATGGCTCGCAAATCAGGTCATAAACTAGGATATGATTTTCAGAAAATAGATGATAATTATTCATTTTTTGCTCTTCAAACCGTAGTCCCTCGTATTGCAGGCGGAGAGTAAAAAAATACTATCTTTCAATTTATCCCAGAAACTCAATATTCAGTACCAAACGTTTTCAATTTATTAAGACTATGCAAATAATCAACCTTGAAGGAACAGAAGATACTCCTAAAATTATATTAGACAAGACGAATGGCATATTTGAAATATCAGGCCGGTCACTGCCGGAAGATACTGCCGAGTTTTATAAGCCTATAATAGAATGGATTATGGATTATGGCAAAAATCCGAATCCGGCAACTAATTTTACTTTCAAGCTGGAATATTTTAATACAGCTTCTTCTAAACTTATTCTTGATATTCTCTCGAAGCTGGAAAATATAACAGGCACTTCCATTGAGTGGTATTATCATGAAGATGATGAAGACATGGAAGAAGCAGGAACAGAATTTTCAGAATTGGTAGAATTGCCATTTGAATTTAAGACTTATTAAGTGAACAAAAAATGTTTATGAGAATAAACAGGGTTTTGTCCTTCAAAAACTTGTATTGGAGTTTCTGAATAAAAATATAGACTCCGCTTGCTTTCCTGCATGAAAGAGCAGGCATGCAGGCGGATTTTTGGTGTATGGAGGTTTTATAATTATTTTTACTTAATATTGTGAATCACGTATTCCTCCGAAACTAATAGCCTTTTAGTCCATCTTGATATATGAGTGAAGCCATTCTCAAAGCCCTTACCCAACTCTTTGCTATTATTACTAAGCAAGATGGAGGGGCTACCAAAGTAGAAAGGGATTTTGTTATCAAATTCTTTACCCAGGAACTTGACCAGGATTCTGTTATTGAATATGTGCAGGAATATGACAAATTGGCAGAATATGATCAGGACAAGCGTGCAGAAAGCAAGCTTACTTCCGTAAAAGATTCGGTAGTCACGCTCAAACTGTGCCGTCAGATTAATAAAACGCTCGACCAGAAGCAGAAGGTAATTGTTTTGGTAAGATTGCTGGAGTTGGTGGGTGCTGACAAAAACTTTACAGCACAGCGTCGGAATATTATAGATACTGTAGCAAACGTATTCAGTGTTAGTAACGAAGAATATCAGCTTATAGATTCTACTATTCTTGCTGAAAAAGCTGCCAAACTTGAGTTTGAGGATTTGCTGGCTGTTACGGGCTCTCGTAATACCAGTTTTGTAAAGACAAAGTATTTTTATGCAGAGCAACTTGCAGGTGAGATACTTTTCTTTCATGTGAAGTCTGTAGATATGTATTTTCTACGATATCTCGGAAATGAACAGCTTACTCTCAATGGGCAAAATATTAAAAACGAGCAGGTTTATCTTTTCTCCCATGGCAGCATTCTCAAATTACCAAAATCTAATCCTATTTATTATAGTGACGTTGTAGGCTATTTTGTTGAAGGAATTAAAGAAACTGCTCTCTCTTTCGAGGTAAAAAATCTGGAATTTCGTTTCGGAAATGGAGCCATAGGATTACGTAACGTCAATATATCTGAAGGTCCAGGAAAGTTGATAGGCATTATGGGAGGTAGTGGTGCTGGTAAAACGACTTTGCTAAATGTACTTGCTGGTCTAGAGAAACCGACAAGAGGAGAAGTGCTGATAAACGGAATAAATATTCATAATGAAAGTAATATTCTTGAAGGAGTTATTGGGTATATAGCTCAGGATGATATTTTGATAGAAGACCTGACTGTATACGATAATCTTTTCTATAATGCCAAGCTTTGTTTTAAAGAGCTATCAGAAGAAGAATTAGACAAACGAGTAATGGAAGTGTTGCAGAGTTTGGGTCTGGATCATATTAAAGAATTGAAAGTAGGAAATGTTCTCAATAAAAAAATAAGTGGTGGACAACGCAAGCGACTCAATATTGCCCTTGAACTAATACGGGAACCAGCCGTGATGTTTGTCGATGAGCCAACCTCAGGCTTAAGCTCACGAGATTCTGAAAACGTAATAGATTTATTAAAAGAACTTTCGCTGAAAGGGAAGCTCATTTTTGTAGTCATTCACCAGCCTTCATCAGACATTTATAAAATGTTTGATAAGATGTTTATTCTGGATACGGGTGGTTATCCTATTTATTATGGTAATCCTATTCAGGCTGTTGTTTATTTTAAAGAAGCGAATCAGCAAGTTGACAGTCAGCGGGGACAATGTCCGACTTGTGGCAATGTAAATCCTGAGCAGATTTTTAATATCATTGAGGCAAAAGTAGTAACGGAATATGGGCAGTTTACCACCAGACGTAAAATGTCTCCTATTGAGTGGCATGAACGTTTTCAGAGTAAAATCTTGCTGGAAGAAATTCCTACCATAAAAGAAGCCCCTCCCAAAGCACTTAACCTGCCTTCACGTCTAAAACAGATGTTGGTTTTTACCAAGCGTGATTTTTTGGCAAAGTTGAGTAATACCCAATATCTGATTATCAATTTATTAGAAGCCCCTTTACTGGCATTTCTATTAGCCTTTATTATTCGCTATCAAAACGACCCAGATAAGGGCGGATACTCTTACCGCTATAATGATAATATTCCTGCCTATATTCTGGTGGGGATATTGGTGGCTATTTTTATGGGGCTAACTGTCAGTGCTGAAGAAATCATTCGTGACCGTAAAATTCAAAAACGTGAATCTTTTCTGAACCTGAGCCGTACAGCTTATTTATCGTCCAAAATAATTCTCCTCTTTACACTTTCTGCGATACAAACTCTCACTTTTGTATTGATAGGTAATACTATTCTAGAAGTGCAGGGCATGACAATAAGCTATTGGTTAGTGCTGTTTTCACTCTCCTGCTTTGCCAATATGCTGGGTTTAAATATTTCATCTTCATTTAATTCAGTAGTTACAATTTATATTACTATTCCTTTACTGATTATTCCGCAGATGATTTTAAGTGGGCTTATTTTTAATTTTGATAAACTCAACTCTGTCATCGGTAGCCGGGGTACTGTGCCACTCATTGCTGACATCATAGCATCACGCTGGGGTTTTGAAGCATTAGCCGTACAGCAGTTTAAGGAGAATAAATTTCAGCAACCTTATTACCGGCTTGAACAGGAGGGCAGCAAAGCATTTTATAAAGCTACTTACGAAATACCAGAACTGGAGGAACATCTGGAAGAAGCTACTGCTTATCAGGCATCATCGGCTGGTGACTCTCTCAAAAGATTAGTATTGCCACGTCGTTTGGATATTATTAAAAATACGCTACTCAACGAACCTTATAAAAAAGGGCTGAATATAAATCTTGAAAAAGATTTAGAGCCGGCAACTTTTAACACTGCCGTTGCCGAAAAACTGCGAACATATCTTGAAACCGCAAAAAAGCATTATTCTGATAGATTTAACAGGGCTGAAGATATAAAGGAACAAGAAGTAGCCCGAAAAGAGAAAGAGGATAAAACTTATAATCTGACTACCTATAAAAATCTATATTATAATGAGGCTCTTGCTGACCTCGTAAAAAATAGCAATATCAAACAGAAAATTTTTGAAGATAAAAACAGAGGTAAGCTTATTCAACAGGTTGATCCTATTTTTCAGGTGCCAGTTGCAGAGCATCCGCTTGACTACAGATCTCATTTCCTTGCACCTACCAAAAACTTCCTTACGGCTGAGATAGATACTTTTTACTTCAATATACTCGTCATATGGTTTATGTCGCTTGTACTTTATCTAACTCTGTATTTTGAGTCTTTTAAATGGTTGGTAGAATCTTTTGGTAAAATAAAATTCAGTTTTGCCGAAAAGTTATATAATAATATACGCAGGCAAGTAGATGATCGCCGTGCCGAAGCCGAAGCTAAGAGAAAAAGACTTGAAGCTGAAAAACTGACTGCCAAAAGTAAATGAGAGAAGTGTTCCGGCAAATCAGTTAGCCTGATCAGCATCTAATACTTGTAGCACATTGTGAAGAGTAGCAGGTTCATCTATTTTAAAATGAGCCTGCTCATAAAACTTTTTCCTTTCGTCTAATTTTTGTTTGACATTAGCGATTATTTCTTCAAAACTCTGATTCTGAAACATAGGACGATCTCCTTTGCTAGCTGCAATACGTTTGGCAAGTAATTCGGGGCTCACATTCAACCAAATACTAATGCCATTTTGATTGATAAAATTCATGTTATCAAAAAAACATGGCACTCCTCCTCCTGTTGAAATAATAGTATTTCTGAGTTTAACAGTTTGTTTTAGAATAGTACTCTCTATCTCTCTAAAGTAGGCTTCTCCTTTTTTATCAAAAATCTCTGGTATAGTCATGCCTTCATACGCTATTATTCTCTCATCGAGGTCTATAAAATCATAATGCAGTGTTGTTGCCAGTATTTCACCCAAGGTAGTTTTTCCTGACCCAGGCATTCCGACCAAATAAATAAGAGAAGGAAGAGACATTGATTTAATGGAAATAAAAAAGACTGCAAATATGCAGTCTTTCATCAAGAAATACTATGTTTTCAGGTTAATCTAGTCTTACACGTGGGTCAATTACTGCATACAAAATGTCAACTATAATGTTTACAATTACAAAGATTACTGCTACAAAGAAAATAGACCCCATAATTACCGGTAAATCCAGATTACCTACTGCATCTATTGTTACTTTACCCAGTCCTTTCCAACTAAAGATATACTCTATAAAGAAAGCTCCTCCTAACAAAGAAGCCAGCCATCCCGAAATGGCTGTTACGACCGGATTAAGAGCATTTTTTAAAGCATGATTTATTACGACTTTATAAAAACGTAGTCCTTTTGCTTTTGCAGTTCGAATATAGTCTTGTGAAAGTACGTCAAGCATTGAGCTTCTTGTTAATTGAGTAATAATAGCTAAGGGTCTGATTCCAAGTGCTAAGGTGGGTAAAATCAGATTCTGTAATGCCAAACCCTCTGCTCCTGTCACATAATCCATACTTCGTAAGGAGCCCATAGCCGGTAAGCCAAGTAAACCTGAGAAGCCTTGCGAAATGAGTAGTGCTGCCACAAAAGAGGGGGCTGAAATACCAAATACAGAAATAGTAATCAGAAATCTGTCCCAAAAACTATTTTGCCGAAGTGCCGCTATTACACCAAAAGTAACTCCAAAAACAGTAGCGAATAGCATAGAAGTTAGTGCCAGCACAATGGTACCTTCCAGACTTTCGAGTAATATTTCCGAAACAGGTCTACGCAACTGAAAAGACTGTCTCAAGTATGGACCCTTCAAAACCAGAGCCGACTCACCAAAAGGTATCAGTTTGAGATAATGATATTTCATCTGCTCTTCAGGAGAATCTTTTTCAACAGAGATTACTGAAATATCTTTCAGATATAACAACAGTTGCTGCGATTTAGGTTTATCAAGCCCAAAGTCTCTAGCTATTGCTTCTCTAACAATTGGATCAGGGTGATTACCCTGACTTACAGAAATAGGGTCACCAGGCAATGCCTGAAATAACATAAATACTACTACCAATACTCCCAATACCACCAATACTCCGTAAAGCATTCGTTTGAGTATAAATTTGACCATTGTATTTAGTTTGGAGTTACTGTATATGACTGTAGTGAAACAGTCGCTGAATAACAGGCAAGTTATAGTTTCTTATTCAGATTACAAATTTTCCTCCATTTCTTTTATGTTGGGTATCTGTAAATAAGACCACTTTTGTCTCACTGTTCCATTTTTTAACAATATCAAACCGGGATTAGTACGTATCATGGTTTTAAGAATAACCGCATCTGCAAAATAACAAGGTACTCCTAATTGATACTCATGTCTGAATGTTTCGGTTGTAACTTCATCTGATGAAGTAATAATAACAATTTCCACACTTTTGAGCTGTCTGGTCTGTTTAATAAATTCTTGTATTTTTTTTAAATTCCCTTCTCCTGCCTGCTGAAAATTCTGTACAATAATTAACAATTTATTGCCTTTAAAAAGCTGTTCTGTAATTTCCAGACGTTCTCCATCTGTAATCACAAATCCCATTATTTTTGGCTTATCTCCTTCCTGAATTAGTTTTTGACTATTACTTACATATTTCCAGGTAAGCGTATCTTCCCAGCTTTTATTATATTCATCGAGTGTCATGTCTTTAGTTTCACCAGATTTAAGGTTTTTCATTACAAAAGTCATGTCATATAAAGTAGGCTTGGCATCGGGGGGCAATGTCATTTGAGCTGGAATATTTTTTCCTACTTTATAGGGTAGAAAATCAATAGGAGGTAAAAAGAAAATAGCATACAATCCTAAACCCAGACAAAGCAATGTAGAGATGCCCGCCAGTAAATCACCTGACTTAGAAGATAATACAGGATAAAGTTTTTTACGTTGAGGCAGTAAGAATAAAATAATAGAAAGGAGTAAAATATCTTTTCCGAAAGATTGCCAAGGCTTTAATTTAATAGCATCTCCAAAACAGCCACAATCTGTTACTTTATTAAAATAAGCTGAATAAAAGGTAAGGAACGTAAAAAAGACAATAATTCCCAGCAACACCCACATAGTCAGTTTCATTCGGTAACGTATTAAAACGGCTATTCCCAAAACAACTTCCAGTACACATAATATCACCGAAAAGACCAATGCAACGGGCACAAGTGATTCAAAAAATCCGGCAGCCCAAGGCAAATCCTGTGCAAAAACCTCAAAATATTCTTCCAGTTTAATTTTAGTTCCTACAGGATCGTTGAGTTTGATTAAGCCTGAAAATATAAAAACTGAGCCTAAAAATATGAGCAAGATCTGATTAATCAGGCTCATTCGGTTTGCTCGGATACTTTTGTTTTCTAATGTTTGTGTCATATAAAAATAGCTTTTGCAGGCTTATGAGAAGGTTATGCGTCAAGTTTTATAAGACAAAAAACAGCATAATTAATAATGTCCTGATAATTGGCTTTTAAGCCTTCAGAAATCAGGGTCTTGCCTTCATTGTCCTCTATTTGTTTGATTCTCAGTAGTTTCATTAAAATAATATCTGTCATACTACTTACACGCATATCTCTCCAGGCTTCACCATAATCATGGTTTTTATTACCAAGCAAACCCATTACTTCAGATACTACCTTGTGATAAGCTATCACTACCTCTTCTACGGGCAATTCAAGTGGGGCATTTTCAGCTATCTCCGACTGAATGATTGCCATCACACAATAATTAATAATGCCTTTAAATTCAGAAATAATATCATCTCCAAGCGATTGTACTTTTTGTGTACCTTTTTCCTGAATAGAACGAATCCGTTTGGCTTTTATGTAAATTTGATCAGTAATTGAAGGAAGACGTAAAATTCGCCACGCAGTACCATAATCTTTTGTCTTTTTTTCAAAAATTTCAAGACATCCCGCAACTATCTTTTCAAAATGTTCAGTAGTAGTCATAATATCTAAATAAAATTCTTTTTGAGGTTGCTCTTCAGTAATACTTTGATTTATTTTCTTTATATTGCAGAGAAAAAATTCCACAATTGAAATTAACCTTTTTTAACATCTGATTACAAAAATAATCTGCTTTCTTTAGCGTTTGCTTCATCAGATGAGTTACGGGTTCAAAAGTAATAGATTGAACTTTGCAAATTACTGATTTTTTCAGCTCAAACCCGTTTTTTTAACATTGAATACTAAAATCACTGTTTTTTCTTCACATAAAATGCTGAATGTGGGAGGAAAAATACTAAGCCTGAATGCTCCGGCTGTCATGGCCATACTTAATATTACACCTGATTCTTTTTTTTCAGGAAGCCGGGTCACCGAACTGGATAAAGTAACAGAGCGTGCCGGAAAGATGTTGGAAGAAGGAGCTACTTTTATCGATGTAGGTGGTTACTCTACTCGTCCTGGTGCCCAGGAAGTGAGCGAAACAGAAGAACAGGACAGAGTTTTGCCTGTGATAGAGGTATTAAAATCGGTATTTCCGGAAGTTTTAATTTCTATTGATACATTCAGAGCTACGGTTGCTGAGAATGCGGTAAAAGCAGGGGCTGTTATGATAAATGATATTGCTGGCGGGCAGCTCGATGAAAAAATGTTTGAAACGGTGGGACGGTTACAGGTTCCGTATGTGCTTATGCACTCACGAGGAACACCTCAGACGATGATTAAACTAAATAACTACGAAAATTTATTGCAAGATATTTTTGGATATTTTGAAGAAAAAATTTACCTTTTAAGACATTTTGGCGTAAAAGATATTATTCTTGATTTAGGTTTTGGTTTTGCTAAAGATATCAGTCAGAATTATGAATTATTAAATAATCTGAATTATTTCGATGGGTTAGAATGTCCAATGCTGGTAGGTATTTCAAGGAAGTCAATGATTTATAAGAAATTAAATATTGCCCCGGAAGAATCACTGAATGGTACAACCGTTTTGAATACGATAGCGTTAATGAAAGGAGCAAATATTTTGAGAGTTCATGACGTAAAAGAAACTGTACAAGCTGTGAAATTGTTTGAAAACATAACAGGGCTATGAAATCCAAAGTTGCTTTGTTTTTATTAGTAACAGGAATGCTGTTTTTGCTCACAAGCAAACTTTCGTTATCCATTAATGAAAGTATATTATTGTTTTTGAGTGGGTTAGGTTTTATGATTATTTCATTTGTAATAATTATTGTAAGTAAGAGGCAAATAGTATACAAGTTGTGTGCGATAGGCAGTGGACTTGTATTTTTAATATTGTTGATTGTTTTTAACAGCCTTTTAGTAAAAAGTTCATATTTGATTTATTTTACTATCCATCAAAAAGACGTGGAACAAATCAATAAAATAGCACTTACCAAAAAAGAATTTTTTAGTGGAGGGGAGAATCTAAGTAAGCAAGATTACGAATTAAATCAATTACAGGAGATACAGAAGAGATTAGGTATACATTATATAATCAAAACATCTGACAATATTTTTTACGACATTTCTCATTTATTGAATAAAAGAGTAGGAATAGCTTATAGTTTAAATGGCAAGCCTCCCCATATATATGCAGGGGGCATTTTTCAGGGAAAGAGATTAGTAGGAAATTGGTATTATTAGTTAAAGTAAAACATAACAAATTTATATTATTGAAGCAGGTTACAAAACCATATTAAAATTATAAAGCCTGATAAACCAGATTTTTAAATAGAATAACAAGCCTTTGACACTTGCCTTTTACATATCGTTTATAGAGGTTACATGGGTAGATGTAATAGACATCGGCTTGGTAGGCTATTTGCTGTTTCAGCTTTACAAGCTGATGCGAGGCAGCATGGCTATTCGTATTTTTATTGGTTTTCTGGTAATTTACTGCTCTTCTCTGTTTGCCAAGGCTGCTGGCATGGAATTAATAACAGCTATTCTTGAGCAGTTTCGTAATCTTGGGGCTATTGCTTTGGTTATCCTTTTTCAGCAAGAAATCAGGAAGTTTTTATTAATGCTTGGTAAAACTACTTTATTGGATAAAGACAGCTTTATTTCTTTGCCCTGGCGAAAAGCCTCAAATGCCACCCACGAAAAATCTGTTTCTTTTAGTCCGATAATAGATGCTGCCAAAGCTATGGCTGCTTCTCATACTGGAGCATTGATTGTGTTTGCAAAGCATAGCAATCTTAACTTTTATGAAGACTCTGGCGATTTAATAGATGCATTGCCTTCCAAACGTCTTTTAATATCTATTTTTAACAAACATAGTCCTATGCACGACGGGGCTATGATTATTGAAAAAAATCGTATCAAAGCAGTAAGGTGTATTCTACCGGTTTCAGAAAGAAACAATATTCCGGCTCATTTTGGGTTACGGCACAGGGCTGCTATTGGTATCAGTGAGGTAACAGATGCTGTTGTGCTGGTAGTATCAGAAGAAACCGGACAAATTTCACTGGTAAGAAACGGGAATCTCGAACACAATCTTTCTATACAGGAACTCCGCAGCAAACTCAACCACTATATCCTTGATACTGTAGAAAAAACAGAAGAAAGCCCTGTATTTGGTGAAGTGCAGGAAGCCCTCGAAGACCTGAGAGGCAAAAAAGTAAGTGCCTGATGTTTGTCTTTGTAAAATTATAGTTTAGCAAAAAGAAGTGTCATATCTATTAAGCTTTCATCTGACATTTAGTTAATAATATTCTTCATCTTCTATCAGTTCATCTTCTTCTACTTCCGTCCCCATATTCTGGATTGCCTGCGACAGACCAATAAATTCTTTATTTTCTACTAATGTAAAATACTGAAAAGAGGTAACGATAAGATTAATACTGAATGAAAAGAGAGCTACTAGCACAAACAATATCCCGAAAATAAAAATACTCACAATCGTCAATACTTTCATGGAAGGATGCAGCTCAAAGAGTTGATACATTCTGAAAATAAGAATCGGTATATAAATAAGAAAATAGAGACTGTAGGCTATCAGGATGCTGATAAACTGCAAGGCAAAAGTCTGCCACCATTTTTTGCCTAATATGTTGAAAAAACGTCCTACTGCATTAAAAACGTTAGTTCTTTCAAACATACTGATAAAAGTAACCATGAAAAAAACAGTAGCTAAAATTACTGTTGAGGAAATAACTGTTACGATTACCAATACACCCCCTATAAATCCACCTACAACACCCATCTGAAATAAGGGAGCAATAACAGCACTCAGCATCCCTCCTACAATTGTAAGAACTGTTGCCAATCCAAAAGAAAGACAGGAGGTAATGAAAGTAGCTCCGATAAGAATGAACAGATTTCGCCAAAAGTTGCGTAAAGCCCCCTGCCATAACTGTCGAGTTTCTATTTCGCCAATACCGGCACTGGGATATAAAGCAACGTATTCGTATACGACACCTATCATCATGACGATGGCAGTCATGAAAGCTACAAAATACAACAAAAACGCCGTAAAAAAACCACCAAACATACCTGCTACATCTATCCCCATATTTAGCCCTCTTTCCAGTGAAATCCAGAGTAGTGTAACCAATATTGTACCCAGCAAAGCAAAAGGACCGACAATAAATAATAAATGGCGTATCAGGTAGCGAAAATTCTGACGAATAAACATAAAACTGGCATTCATTACCTGCCCAAAGTCTCGTCTTACCCGATAATCTATTTTTTTCTGTATCAACGACATAAAGAAATTACTGTTTTTATTGAATTATAGCTGAGAACTGCTGCTTATACTTCTGTAATGAAGGATAATAGGATAGAGTATGAAATACCATATAATAAAAGCAGCAGAACTTATGATAATAGAAAGTTTGCCCCATACAGGCATGTCGGTCATACGTGTAATAAAACTTTCGAGAAAACCAGCTATCAGCAGAATAGGTAAAATGCCTATACATATTTTTAATCCTTTTACAGCACCCCGCATAAAAGACTGCATTCTTGAGTAAGTACCCGGAAATAAAATGCTTTTGTTAATGACCAGCCCTGCACAACCAGAAATAATAATACAGGATATTTCTAGGGTGCCATGTATCCAGATAATGCTTGCTGAAGTTGCCAGTAAGCCATATTTATAAAAAAACCACTGAAATGTCCCCAGCATGATACCATTGGTAATTAAAATAAAAATAGTTAAACACAAGATACCACCAATATATCCGAAAATGGCTACCTGCATATTGTGCCACGGAATCTGTAAAAACATATCTAAACCCGACTCGCTTTTATAAACTGCCATGGGGTCGCCTTTTTTAATATTATCAATGGTCATATTTACATAACCACTTCCCAGGTACATTTTTGTAAAATTCTCATCATAAGCCGTTGAAACTACACCTATTAAAGTTGCCAGAGCAAAAATGATGAATGAGTATAGCAAATCTTTACGTACATCATACATCAGCAAAGGCAGCTCATGTGTCCAGAAAGTAATAAAACGATTGCCTTTTTCTTTTCTACTGCGATAAATAGACTGATGTACTTTGGCTGTAAGGTTATTGAGATATATTGTTGTACGACTTTTGGGGTAATTGGTACGGGCATAGGCAAGATCATCAGTAAGTTGGATAAACAAGTCTGCCAGTTCATCAGGATTAGTTTTTATACCTTCTTCGGTAATGCTTTCAAAGGTTTTCCAGCGGTCAGTATTTTGTTTTCGGAAATTCAGTTCTTTCATTGGTGAAAGGTAACAGTTTGGGGTATGGATACAATTTTTTTTGCAATTAGCAGGTACTTTTTCAAAAATAAGATATTTATGAAATCCTGCAAAATACTTTTACCTTTCCTGAAAACAGGAAACTTTTTGGAGAAAGAAAAAGTTAAAACAGTATATTTGCAAAAATATTGCAAAAACGTGTTTTACAGAAATAACTGTTCTTATGAATATGATAAGCGTAACCGAAACAGCAAAAAATAAAATTGTAGAATTACAGGAAAAAGACGGATTAACCGGCAACCATAAAATCAGAGTGGCTGTAAAAGGAGGAGGGTGTTCTGGCTTGATGTACGACTTGCTTTTTGATACTGAAGTAAAAGCCAGTGATGAAATTTTTGAAGATAAAGGTATTCAGATACTGGTAGATAAAAAAAGCCTGTTGTATTTGCTCGGTACTACACTTGATTTTTCGGATGGACTGAATGGCAAAGGCTTTCAATTTGTGAATCCTAATGCTACACGTACTTGTGGGTGTGGGGAGAGTTTTGCCGTATAAAAAACTTTTCATAAAAACGGGAGCTATTTCTTGTAGAGAAACAGCTCCCGTTTTTTATCAGCATATTTACTATTTCATCAGTCGGTTAAATATCGATAGCCCCATAATATCACCACTTGAGTTTAATATCGGATTGAAGAAATATTCACGAGAGGTAACTTTACCATCATGCTCATAGCTTTTTTCTAATCTGAATTTCTCTCCTGCCAAAGCTCTGTCATAATATTCTTTCCATTCGGCTCTGATTGCCGGGTCTAATATTTCAAAAACACTCATACCCTCCCGATAATCTATACCCTGCTCAGCATAGCGTTTGCGATACCCATTATTAACAAGCAGAACCTTATAATTGCTATCCAACGCCAACACATTATCATCCGTATTATTAATGGTTGCTTCCATAATGGCTTGCTTCTGCTCAATATTTTGCCGCAGGATATAATCTTTGGTAATATTATCAGAGTAGATAGAGAAGCCTGCTATTTCAGAGGCTTCGTTTCGAATGGGGTAATAAGACTCTTCAAAATAAAGTGTTTCTCCCGTCTTTTCAGCATGTGTTTCATACAACTCTTTAAAAATCTCTCCTGATAAAGCTCTTTCAAATTTAGACTTTCGGAGAGCAAACTGATCTGCTGCCAGTATATTTTTTATATTTATACCGGTTTCTATCTTAATACCAGTTGATGCATAGAGCTCCTCAATCTGTTTATTGAATGCCAGCACATTCAGATTTCTGTCTAAGGCAACCACAGCACTGTCTGTATAATCAAATAGAGCCCGTAGTATAGTTTCACGTTGTGAGACTTCATACTGATTGCGATATATTTCTTCCTGAGTTGCCTGAAGCTCTTCTACGTTTTGTCTCATTTCTTCCTCCTGCTTTTTCATGATTTGAGTCATGTGGGTAGTTTCTTCAAGTAATTTCTGAGTATGTTGTGCTACTTTAACGTTAGTGATAGTAACAGCAATGGTTTCAGCGAGTTTTTCTATAAAATCAATCTGGTATTTTTCAAAAACCCGAAACGAAGCAATTTCTAACACTCCTTGCAGAGTTGTGTCGTTTTTGAGTGGAACAACCAGAATGTTATTAGGATTTGCTCCTCCCAAGCCTGAGCGTATCTGAACATAATCCTCTGGAATTTCTTTCAAATATATAGTTTCACCTTCCTGCCATACCTGCCCTGCCAACCCCTCTCCAGGTTTTATTTGTTTAGATATATATTTTTTACGATTAAAAGCATACGTACTTTTAAGGTCGAGATAAGGCAATCCTGCTTCGTCTTCATCAATAATAAATAGCATGCCCTGGTTAGCACCAACATACCTGATTAGCTCTGACAAAATTTTGTCAGCCACAATGGTCATATTAGATTCACGGCGAAGTATATCTCCAAGTTTTCCTAAACCTTCATTTATCCAGTTGCGATGGCTATCATCCAGCTTGACCTGCTGCATCCGGCTTTTCATTTTTATCAACCTTCCTGCAAGTGTATCCGTATTAAGCTTAAGATTGTCAGTAGTAAGACCTTCCCATTCTACATCATAATTGCCATCCGTAATTTCCTTCACAAACCTGGCAGCTTTCTCAAAATTCCTGACAGTTTCATCAGAAATATCATCTTCATTCAGACTTATCGGAGTGCCTGGGTCAAATATATATTTTCGATTATCGGTTTCAACCCTTAACCCAATTTGTTTCATATGGGCATCATTTTTTCGGGTTTCCCAAAAAACCCAACCCAAGGCAATTCCTCCAACAAGTAAAAGTGATAATACAAGCCAGGATGTGTTTTGCAGAGAAGCATCATAACGCAATTTTGCATTTTTAACCAGTAGATTTTCGAAGCTACTTACTTCGTTATGAAAGCCCTGCCAAAGCTGGTATGGCTTTTCTTCCTTATGTTCTTTAGTAAACTGAGCAATGGTGTGTAGTGTATCGTTTTCAGCTACCATCATTATATCACGACTCAAATCTGCATATTTTCCAAAGGTATCTTTAGCTTCCTGCAAACTTTTTATTAGAGAATCGAGGGTGGAAGCATTGGCAGGAAAATTTTTTTTCTGATTTGTTAAATTAGAATGAAGGGTGTCTATGACGGAATTATATGCTTTAATATGAGATTGTATCAAATCTAACTGACTTTGCTCGTGTGTGATAAAGAAAGTTTTTATGTTTCTGTCCACATCGCTCAAAGTGATACCTGCTTCCTCAGATTTCGTAATTATCTGATTGGCTTGTTCTTCAACGGGCAAAATAAGACTTTGAATGTAACTGTTGTAGAAAGATGCGATTACTACCGTGAGAATTAAAAAAATTACTAAAAGAATAGAACCAGTTACTCGGTGTTTTTTTACTAACTCAATCATTTTTTTTTGTGATTTCCATATTAAATTTTTAAAAGCGGGGGCTAAGCTGTTTTCAATCCTGAAATTCTGTTTTTTCTTTGAGAAATAAAATAATAGTCAAGGAAAAATTATTGGAAAAATAACATTAACTTCAAAAATGTAACTTAACCTTTATTATACTGTATTTATCTAACAAGGAGAGCTGTAGAGGCTTTTTTAATAGAAATGGGTATACAAGAAACAGGTATGTTCTGAAAAAAATATTGGTAAAGTGCAAATATTTTTTTTCTTAACCTACAGAAACCTGCAACCTGTAACCTGTACCATGAATGTTAATAATTTCGATAGTGGGGTCATCTTTCAGGTATTTACGGAGTTTGGTAATATACACATCCATACTTCTGGCATTAAAGTAGCTATCATCACGCCAGATAAGTTTGAGGGCAGAGGTGCGTTCCAATATTTGATTCTGATTAAGACAGAGTAATTTCAAAAGTTCAGTTTCTTTGCTGGTCAGTTTTTGCACATAATCTTTGTATTTCAAAGTTTGATGAGCTGAGTTAAATTCATATTGTCCGATAGTAAAAATATTAGTTTCTTCGGCAGCTTCTTTATTTGAAGTTACTCTCCTCAACACAGCTTTCATCCGTAACAACAATTCTTCCATGCTAAATGGTTTGGTCAGGTAATCGTCAGCCCCCAATCGTAAGCCTTCCAGAGTATCTTCTTTAGAAGATTTGGCTGTAAGAAAAATAATAGGCATTTGCTGGTCTTTGCTACGAATTTCTCTCGCCAATGTAAAACCATCTTTTTTGGGCATCATTACATCTAAAATACACAGGTCATACTTTTTCTTAACATACATTGTCAATCCTTCTTCCCCATTTTTGACCAAATCGGTAGAAAATCCTTTTACATTCAGGTATTCCTGTAGCAACTGTCCCAGATTGGGGTCATCTTCAGCAAGCAAAACAGAAGGGGTCATATCAGATTTTTCAGATTGTTAAACGATGAGAAAAAGGCAAAAATATCTCAAAAGTACTTCCTTCACCGGGTTTACTTTCTACTTTAATGTTCCCCTGATGAAGTTCTGTAATGCTTTTTACATAACTTAATCCCAAACCAAATCCCTTTACATTATGAATATTGCCTGTTGGAACACGATAGAATGTATCAAAAATCCGACTCAGGGTTTCTTTACTCATGCCTATGCCTTTGTCTGAAACAGCAATGATTATTCCGTCTTTGGTATTTCGGGTCTCAAGTGTAATTTCCGGGTTTTCAGGTGAATATTTGTTGGCATTATCCAACAGATTTTGAATGATATTTGTCAAATGCTCTGCATCCGCTTCTATTTCCGGCAGTGAAGCATCCAAATGCTTTATGATAGTTCCTTCCCGCTTTTCTATTTGTACACCTATATGCATCAGCACATTTTCTATCACTTCGTGTACATTTAGCAGTTCTGTTCTTAGTTTTACTTCACCTTTTTCAAGACGAGCTGTTTGTAATACTCTTTCTACCTGAGAAGTCAGTCGGCGTGCTTCATCTTTTATTACTTGCAAATATCTAAAAGAATTAGATTGTGAAGCCTGAATGTCAGGATCTTGTAGCATTTCAGTAGCCAGCGAGATAGTAGCTATAGGTGTTTTAAGTTCATGCGTCATATTGTTGATGAAATCATTTTTCATATCAGACAATTTTTTTTGACGCATGATGGTAGAAATGGCAATGTAGAAACAAGTGAGTACTACAAGAATAAGCAGTGCTGATGCAATAAAAGTAATCCAGAGCTCCTGTAAAATAAATAGTTTTTTATCAGGAAATTCTACTAAAAGATAGGCTGGCTCACTCAACACATCGCTCGGAAATAGCTGAACTTTAAAACCATTAAAACTTTCATTAATATTTGACTGGGGGTAAGAAGTAAAAACAAACTCTTTTTTTGCATCTGATTTTACAGCAAACTGATATGGTAAAAAAATACCCCTGTTTCTGAATTCTATCTTAAGTAGTGAATCAATAATTTCTTCATTGAGCCGATCTTTAATATTACGAGGCTTGGAGTTGAGTTCATCAAAAACATCTTTTACTATTTCAGATTTTTGCTTTGATTTTTCAAATCGTTGACGTAGTGTTACTTTGTATGTCTTTACAGAGTCATTTTGTAGTGAAGCAAGCAATTGATTTTCAATTTTTTTTAAATGAAATGCATCATACTGTACTTGCCACTCCTGCACCTGCCAGTCTGTTGGCACTCGTATATCAGGCTGAGAAGAGGTGTAATATTCGGGTTTACGGATATATATTTTAGTACCATCTTCTTCCGGCACTTCTAAAATATCATCATCAGTCAGGTAATAATGAATAACCCGTAAACTATCTATCCAGTGATGCAACAATGAATCTTTTTGAAAGCCTGAAAGATGGCTCTGCCGTTCTGAAAAACTGACATGAAATGCCAGAAAATCTTCAGGTTGGAAATTTCGTTCATTAAAAATTTTCTCGGATAATGATTGTCCCTGTGGCTCCCAGATGGTATCTGTCTTTAAAATCATGGAGCTGGTGTCTGTATTGTTTTCACCATATTGCAGTTTTTGGGATGCAAGCATTAACACTTCATGTTTTTCCAGTTTGTATACAGCTGCCTGCAAGGCATCAGTAGCAGTCTGGTCAAAACGGTCTTTCCGGATATCGATAGCTTCTTTTATCCAATACAGTTGAAATCCTACCAATCCAGTCATCGCCAGAGCCATCAATGCCATTATCCACCGGATTTTATGCTTTTTCATAATTAGTTTTTCAAATATCAATACCTGTTCCTCAAAATTATAGCCTTATTAGTTGACTTTTAAAGGTTTAACAAATTTTAACTAAACTGAAGCTATCGTAAAGAAATGTATTCAATATTTACTGCACTCTTTTCAAAAACATTTCTCTGAGTTTTTTCTCAAAAGCTGGTGATAAAATGCGTTGAGGTTTGGCATCCGGATTGTTTAAGTCAAGTTGCATCAGCACTTCTTCGTCCTCATAATCAAAGTTTTTGTCTTTGTCAGTATCAGCCCATAAATGCAGAATCAGCTGGTTAGATTGCTTAAGAATATGCCAATCTGTAAGGCTGTAATAATCAGGAGATAATTGCTTCAGATTTTTGCCATTACGATCGGAAACATACAGGTAAAGAGGGTCTGAACTGCCTATATCTTTTCCTTCATCTATGCCATCTTTTCTTATGGTATAAAAAATGTATTTTTTAGCATTTTCGCCTAAAAATTTTACCGGGCTTCTGTCATAATCTTCATGAAGGACAGTTTCTTCATCTGTATAAAACTGCTCAATAAGCCATTTTTCATTCTCTGTCAATAAATGATAAGAACTATCTTTTACATTGAGAAAGACCAAATTCCACTGTCTTACATCAACGTCTCTGACTGTAGAGGAACTTGAGCCATAGATTTCATCATTTTTATAATTGGTATTATTATCTCTTGTATTTACCGGAACTATCACATAATCTGAATATTGTAATTCAACAGGTTGCCCAAAATAAAACTTGAGATTTTTTAGTTTTTCAGCATGAGCGTTCTCTTCAATAGTAAGAGAATCTTTGGGGTGGGTATTGTTTTCAGAGGAGCTGTTTTTCTGGCAGGAAAAACAACATATAGATATAACACAAATGCTAAGAAAAGTTTTAAGCATGAAATTCATAAGTCGGTAAAATGAAGAAGATGATTGAAAATAAAAAATACTATGCTGTGAAATATCAATATTTTTTTTGTAACTTTCTGAAAGTTAAATATTTACTTTCTTTTTTTGCTATTCTGAGTTATTTACTTTAGTAGTAACCCATCTAAAAGATGATAAAAATCATCTTTTAGATATCTGTTCATCAATTTCTTATTTAGTGGGACAGAATAAGTTTGCTAATCTTACTTTTTACTATTTTTCATACCCTATGAATCAATATATTGAGCAACGCGTAGCTGTAATGGTAGCTGTCATTGACTTTCTCATTTCGGCAGAATCTCTGTTAGAAAACGCAGAGTCAAGTCTGATAATTGCCAACCATCAGGAAGCCATCAATAATCTGAAAAAACTTGAAAATTATACAGAAATCTCTGATTACAGAGAAGTATGTCAGGCAGGTATTCAGGCTTATATGCACTTACACCATCATAATGACAACCTGATGAGATTTGATGAACAAGAAATTTTCACACAATTTATTCAGTCACCTATCCGGGGCATCAACAACCTAATTACTCTTTATGACAAAGGATATGTTTTTGGATAAACTATAAAATAATTTGTGGAGCCAGCATACATCTCTCATCATGTAGTTTATGCAAATCTTCTTCTACTGTCATTTCTGTTCGGGCATTATCAAGTTCTTCTTTATACGCTTTTTTAAGTTGTTTGCGTTTGATAGCTTCTAAAAACCGGCGTATGTCGTCACGGGTTTCAAGAATTAAACCTGGAACAAGAGCCGGATTTCCGTCTTCATCTTTGGCTACCATCGTGAAATAAGAAGTATTAGTATGACGCAATTCACGGGTAGTTACGTTTTCGGCAATTACTCTGATGCCTATCACCAGTGAGGTTTTGCCTACGTAATTGATAGAAGCTTGCAACGAAACTAAATCACCAACTTCTACCGGAGCTTTAAATTCTACTTCATCTACCGAAACTGTTACACAATATTTGCCGGCATGGCGACTGGCACAGGCATAAGCTATTTTATCCATCAGTGACAGCAAAATTCCACCATGTATTTTTCCGCCAAAGTTGGCATACGAAGGAATCATTAATTCCGTAAAAGTAGTACGTGAAAAACTTACCGGACGATATCCTTCATTAGTCATAAAAAACCAAAATTTAAAATTAGAACCGTAATTTAGAAGTCCATTTTGTTTTTCAAAAGTTTTTTCGACTTTAATTAACTCAAGTCCATGACAAGTGAGTATGTAACTATCTATTGGATAAGTAAAAATTGTTTAACGGCTTATTATTAGTTATAGCTATTGAAAAGTAGGGCTTAAGATTGTTCAATTTTCAGGAAAGCCTCGGCTATCAGCAAATCTTCGGGAGTAGTAATTTTTATATTCTGGTAACTCCCTTCTATAAGAGTAATTTCAAAGCCTGCGTGCTCAGCCACAGAAGCATCGTCTGTAAATTCATCATGTGTGGCTTGTTGAAAACTATATTTGATAATGTTGCTTCTAAAAGTCTGAGGAGTTTGAATTTGTCTGAGCTTACTCCGCTCAAGATTGGTACTACCACCATTTTCATCCAGTTGCCTTACTGAATCTTTAAGAGCAACCGCTGCAATGGCACAACCTTTGGTTCTGGCTATTTCAAAACTTTCAGCTATTACTTCTACTGGCACTAAAGGACGAACACCATCGTGTATTGCAATCAGACTTTCCTCGTGCCCTGGCACTAACGCTAAGCCATTTTTCACAGATTCAAATCGCGTTTCTCCTCCTTTGGCAATTGTAAAAGGTACTTTAAAATGGTGTTTTTCTACAAGTTCTTCCCAGGTTACAATAGCAAGTGCAGGCAATACCAAAATAATAAAAATATCTGGTGAGAAATCATGAAACTTTTGCAGGGTATGCATCAGCACAGGTTTGTCTGCTATTTCCAGAAATTGTTTGGGAATCTGACTGTTCATTCGTAACCCGCTGCCACCGGCTACAATAATGACATATTTTTTCATGGAATAAGGTATAAAATAAAAAGTGAAACAGAATATGAAAAATATTCATTTCCTGTTTCACTTCTTTGTATTCATTTTGGTAAGTTAAAATCAGATGATAAGCATTGCATCACCATAACTGAAAAATCTATATTTTTCTCTGATAGCTGTATGGTAGGCTTCTATAACAAGTTCATATCCACCAAAAGCAGCAGCCATCATAAGCAGGGTAGATTCGGGCATATGCAGATTGGTAAGGAGGGCATTGCCTATCTTAAAATCATAAGGAGGAAAAATAAATTTGTCTGTCCAACCCTGGTTTACTTTAAGACGATTGTTGGCAGAAACCGAAGATTCCAGAGCACGAAGCGTAGTAGTACCCACTGCACAAACTTTCTTTCCATTATCCAGGGCTTTGTTTACCTTATCTACCGAAATTTGAGGAACAATAAAATTCTCCGAATCCATTTTATGTTTTGTCAAATCTTCTACATCTACCTGCCGAAAAGTTCCTAAGCCTACATGTAAAGTAATAGGTGTTACTTCTACACCTTTGATTTCCAGACGTTTTACAATTTGCTTTGTAAAATGCAAGCCAGCGGTAGGAGCAGCAACAGCTCCACGATTTTTTGCAAAAATGGTTTGGTAGCGATCTTTATCTTCAGGTTCTACTTTACGTTTGATGTATTTAGGCAAAGGCATCTCTCCTAGTTCGTCAATGACTTTGTAAAAATCCTGACTGGTTCCATCAAATAGAAAACGGATGGTTCTACCACGAGAAGTAGTGTTATCAATTACTTCGGCTACCAGATTACCGTCACCAAAATAAAGCTTGTTACCAACTCTTATTTTTCGGGCAGGATCAACCAATACATCCCACAAATGAGCTTCTGCATTAAGTTCACGCAGAAGAAATACTTCAATTTTAGCCCCGGTCTTTTCTTTATTACCATACAAACGAGCCGGAAAAACCTCTGTGTCATTCATTACCATCACATCGCCATCGTCAAAAAACTCAAGGATATCTTTAAAAACTTTGTGAGTAATGGTTTTTTCTTTTCGGTTTACCACCATAAGACGGGCTTCATCGCGATTGTCTGCTGGATATTGGGCAATTAAATTAGACGGAAGGTCAAAACGAAATTCTGAAAGTTTCATGATAAAAAGCTAATCTTACGGGATTATAAAAACGTTTTTTATATTTAGTGTTAGTTGCAAACGTTTGGGATGTAACTAAAAAAATTGGGTGCAAACATACAACATTTTTTTTGGGATTGTTATTATAGTTTCTGGAAGATTTTTCCGTTCAGCCTTTTTTTCAGGCGTTTGTGGAAAAATCTTTGTAAATAGCTGTCTTATCACTGACATTTGAGCAACCGGCAAAAAATATTTCTCTTCAAACGTTGGTATAAAAGTTTATAATTAAAATCCAAGCTCATGTTTTTTCGCCTTATTTACGAAAGTTTTCGATTTGCCTGGCAAAATCTCAAAGCCAATGTGCTTCGTACAGTTCTCTCATTATTGGGCGTAACCGTAGGAATTTTTGCCATTATTGCTGTTCTTACAGCAGTAGATTCTATGGAGGCAAACGTAAAACAATCTTTATCTGTTTTAGGTGATAAAGTAATATACGTGAGCAAATGGCCCTTTATTTTTACACCTACTACCCCATGGTGGAAATACCTCAATCGTCCTGCTCTTAAATACCAGGATTATAAATATCTCGAAAATGCCCTGCTAAATCAACGTGGTGTGGCAATATTTAATTCAAAAGGTAATATCACTCTAAAAAACAAGAACAACAGTCGTGCAGGATGTGATGTGCAGGGGATATCATACAGTTATAATGTGGTGTCAGATTTGCCTATTGAGAAAGGACGGTATTTTTCACCTCAGGAGGTAGAAACTGCTAAAGAAGTGGCCATTATAGGAGCCGAAATAGCCAGCACACTCTTTCCTGATGAAGATCCTATCGGTAAAACTTTTAAAATCAGAGGGTTGAACTTTCTGGTAGTAGCTGTATTAAAAAAACAGGGCAGCAGTTTACTGGGTAATGATTATGACGAAGTAGCCTACATTCCTTACAATACTTACAGCAAAATGTTTATTACCCGTTACTCAGAGCCCATGATTGCTGTAAAAGGGCTTGACACTGATGAAGGATTGATGGAACTGGAAGGGGAACTAACCGGCGTATTGCGTTCTAAAAGAGGATTAAAGCCTTCAGAAGAAGATAATTTTTCGCTTAACCGTCCCGAGATGGTTGCCAACGCAGTTGCCTCTATCTTCGGAGTATTAAATGCTGCGGGCTGGTTTATTGGAGGTTTTTCAGTGCTAGTAGGAGCATTTGGAATTGCTAATATCATGTTTGTTTCGGTAAGAGAACAAACCAATATAATAGGTATTCAGAAATCATTAGGAGCAAAAAATTATTTTATTTTGTTTCAGTTTCTTTTCGAGGCTCTGTTTTTAAGTTTTCTGGGTGGGTTTATAGGCTTTTTTCTGGTGTGGCTTATCACACTTATTCCACAAGATGCCTTGCCTCTGACCTTGACTTTCAAAAATATCATGATAGGTTCTACCATTTGCCTCTGTACCGGAGTATTAGCCGGGATAGTACCTGCTTATGTAGCAGCTCGTATGGATCCGGTTATTGCTATACGTTCCAAATAAGGCATCATGGAGTATGGGAAGGTTCTTGCAGACTTGGGCAAATTTTTATTTATTCGCAGGTATTAAACCTAAAACCTTTCACTAATGAAAAAATTTCTGACAAGAGCCATTTTAGTTATCGTTCTGCTTTTTGTTCTATATACCGGTGGCACATGGCTGGCATTCAAATTTCTCTCTAAAAGCGAGGGCGATCGTACCGGAACATTGTATAAATTTAGCCATAAAGGGGTAGTCGTAAAAACCTGGGAAGGTTCGTTAAATACAGGTGGTATCAATCTGGATAATGCTCAGCCTATGGGGGCTTCGTGGGATTTTTCGGTAATAGATGAGGAAGTGGTAAAACAACTCAAAGAAGTAGAGGGTAAACGGGTGAAGCTAACCTATGAGCAAAAACTCTTCAAACTCTGGTGGATGGGAGAAACCGATTATTTCGTAACAAAAGTAAAAGTTATTGAATAGCAAGGATTTACACCAGCAATATTTTTTAGTAGTTTCCAGGTTATTGATCCTTAGTATTGGTTATAATTAATTATTAGGCAATGTTTGGGCTGTTTGGTATTGCCTGGCTGTTAGATAATAAGTAAGAATCAGATAGTTACTCGAAATATCTTATAAATTTTTCATTTTAAACTGAGGAGGATTTAACCTTGAATCGTAGAAATTTTATCCAACTTACGGGTTTGGGAGCAACAGGATTGATGTTGCCAAATATTCCTGTGTCCGGATATCCGGTTTCAGCAGAAGCTCTGCTTGAGCCAGGTATGGATGTAATTGTTAAAAAACGACTGGCAGACGCTGCTCTTAATGCTGCCAAATCAAAAGGAGCCTCTTATGCCGATATTCGGATAGGTCGTTACCTGAATCAGTACGTGATTACACGTGAAGATAAAGTTCAGAATATTATTAATACTGAATCTTATGGAGTAGGTGTACGGGTAATTGCCGATGGTTGCTGGGGATTTGCAGCTGTGGTAGATGCTAAAAGTGAAGCTGAAACTGCCAAAGCTGCTGAACAAGCCGTATTGATTGCCAAAGCCAATGCTAAACTGCTGAAAGAACCTGTAAAGCTGGCACCCCAAAAAGGATATGGTGAGGTAAGCTGGAAAGCTCCGATTCAAAAAAATGCCTTTGAAGTACCTATCAAAGAAAAAGTAGATTTATTATTAGGAGTTAATGCTGAGGCTCTGAAAAATGGAGCTAATTATGTTAATTCTATTTTATTTTTTGTAAACGAACAAAAATATTTTGCTTCTACGGATGGCTCTTATATCGACCAGGATATTCATCGTGTTTGGCCCATATTCAATATTACTGCCATAGATGCTGCCTCTGGTAAATTTGAAACCCGCCAGTCGTTGAGTGCTCCTATGGGAATGGGATATGAATATCTTCAGAAAAATCCGAAAGATAAAGTAACTGGCATTACCACCCGTTATAACAAAGGCTATGATATGCTGGAAGATGCCATAGCCGGTGCTAAACAGGCAAAAGCCAAACTGACAGCCAAATCGGTTGAGCCAGGTAAATATGATTTGGTACTTGACCCATCTCACCTTTGGCTCACTATTCACGAATCAGTAGGTCATCCGCTGGAATTAGACAGGGTATTGGGCTACGAAGCCAACTTTGCCGGAACTTCATTCGCTACTTTAGACAAATGGCAGTCTAAGAACTTTAACTATGGAAGTAAACAAGTAAATCTTTTTGCTGATAAAACACAGGTTGGTTCGCTCGGAGCAGTAGGTTATGACGATGAGGGTGTAAAAACCAAACGCTGGGATTTGGTGAAAGATGGTACACTGGTAAATTATCAGGCGATTCGTGATCAGGTGCATATTTTGGGTGAAAACGAATCACATGGATGCTGCTATGCCGATAGCTGGAGTTCGGTACAGTTTCAGCGTATGCCTAATGTGTCGCTGGCTCCCGGTAAAGAACCGCTTTCAGTAGAAAATCTTATTAAGGATGTGAAAAAGGGGATTTATATTATTGGTGACGGCTCATTTTCAATAGACCAGCAACGCTATAACTTCCAGTTTGGCGGACAACTTTTCTATGAAATCAAAGACGGAAAAATTGTGGGAATGCTAAAAGATGTGGCTTATCAGTCAAATACTCAGGAATTCTGGAATTCTTGCGTAAAGGTTTGTGACGAAAAAGATTACCGTTTGGGTGGTTCATTTTTTGATGGCAAAGGACAACCTCCACAGTCAAGTGCAGTTTCTCATGGTAGTTCTACTGCTCGTTTTAATGGAGTTAATGTAATTAATACGGCAAGGAAACTGTAACTATAGCCCTTCAAAGGGAGAATTGTTGTTTTATTGTTACTTGATTAACAATAAAACAATTGCACAATTTTAACCATTTGACCAAATCCAAATCTTTTAGCATTTCTAAAAATATGTCTGTTATATTATCTGAGGCTGAAGCCAAAGCCTTACTCCAAAAAATACTCAGTTATTCAAAGGCTGATGAGTGTGAGGTAAATATTTTGGGAGAAGAACGGGGTAATATCCGTTATGCCCGAAATTCTGTATCTACGAGTGGTTCTTTGATTAACAAAAATATACAAGTACAATCTTCGTTTGGAAAAAAAGCTGGCATTGCTACCATTGACGAGTTTGATGATGCCTCACTTGAAAAGGTAGTTCGCCGTTCGGAGGAACTAGCCAAACTGGCACCCGAAAATCCGGAATATGTCAATTTATTGGGTCCTCAGGAATACCTGAAAAGCAGTGGCTATTTTGAATCAACTGCTTCTATTACACCCGATTCAAGAGCAGAAGCTGTTTCTAAAAGTCTGAAACTGGCAAGTGATAAAAACCTCACAGCTGCCGGTTTTATAAACGATGTGAAAGGCTTTACGGCTATGATGAACTCTAAGGGTTTATTTGCCTATTATCCGAGTACAAATGTTAATTTTTCGCTTACTGTACGTACACAAGATAGCACAGGCTCAGGCTATGTTACACGGGGATACTCTGATTTTAAACTACTTGATACCGCTGCTGCTACCAATGTTGCCATACAAAAATCCTTAGGGTCAGTAGGAGCAAAAGCCATTGAACCGGGCAAATATACTGTAATCCTGGAACCTACGGCTGCTGCTGTTTTACTGGAAAACATTTTCTTTGATATGGATGCCCGCAGTGCCGACGAAGGTCGTTCTTTTTTGAGCAAACCTGGAGGCAAAACCAAATTAGGCGATAAAATTGTGGACGAAAGAGTTACTTTTTACTCCGACCCAACTCATGCTGACCTGCCCGCTTCCCCCTGGTCAGGTGATGGGAGAGCTCAGGAAAAAACTACCTGGATTGAGAAAGGTGTCGTGAAAAATATGTATTATTCCCGGTATTGGGCAGAGAAAAAAGGAGTAAAAGCAGTCCCACAACCTAATAATATAATCATGCAGGGTGGAACTGCCAGCCTGGAAGACCTGATTAAAAGCACTGAAAAAGGTATTTTGGTGACCAAACTCTGGTATATCCGTTCGGTTGACCCGCAGACGTTGTTGCTTACCGGACTAACCCGTGATGGTACATTTTATATTGAAAACGGACAGATTAAATATCCGATTAAAAACTTCCGCTTCAATGAAAGCCCTGTAATCATGCTCAACAATCTGGAAGCTATCGGCAAATCTGAAAGGGTAGTAAGTACAGAATCTGATGCAAACTACATGATTCCTCCTCTCAAAATTCGTGATTTTACTTTTACAAGTTTATCTGATGCCATATAAAAAAAGCCCTTGTTTTTACACAAGGGCTTTTTTATGATACACTAATATTGAAAATTGTATTATCAATCTTTATAATAAAAGATGGAATGAGTTTGTTGCTTTGAGTATAACTGGCTTATGCAAAGCATTTCATAATTATCAGTACCTTGCTGACCGGTTATATTTACAATTAAATATTAGTTTCTATGGCTGTCAGCTGGCTTCTTCTGATTATTTCGGCATTGTGCGAAACGTTCTACAATATCTTTATCAAACGCAGTGAAGGCTGGTATGACTGGAAAAATAATATTTGGGTAGTTATTTTTGTAATAGGTAGCATCATTGGTTTTAAAAAAGCCCTTAATACTATCCCATTGAGCATAGCTATTACCGTTTGGTCAGGAGTAGCAATAGTAACCACCATACTTTTAGATATAATCATATTTAAGACCAAAACTGACTTTAAAATAATGTTTTTTATGACAGTTTGTGTTATCTCTATCGTTTGCCTTAATTACTACTCCAGCCAGTCCGAAAAAATCAATCCCTGAATATTATTTTATATCTCTTTTTTTTGCAGGAAACTATCTATTTCCGTCAGTATTTCTTCTTCCGTAAGACTTTGACTATGGTACTGATAAGCCCAGTTAAATATCTGAAAAATAACGGATACAGAAGAGTCTTTACTGACATAAATACTTACCCAGCCCGAATTCTTATTTACATGATGTGGCTCTGCCCAATGTAATTCTATCAATTTATCCCGTATTTTTTTGTTAAATAGAATATCCATCAAGCCATTGCCATGCAAATGACCGATTTCTCTGGCATTATGCCCAAATTCAAGTCCACCAAAACGATGATAAGTAGTTTTAATCTCTGAATTTTTCTTGATTAGAGCTACAATTTCTATCATTTTCCTGAAAACAACCGGACGGAAAAGCAGGGTATAAACTTTTAGCTGTTCGTCCACAATCTGTGGAAGCAGTGGAATATTTTTTAGCCATCTGAAGTGTTTTTCCAGATTTTGTAAAAAATAAAAACCTGCCATATCAGTTCTTAAGGTCTTTTTGCAGATTTCTGAACACAAATTCCTGCTCTGCCCCTATGGTCAGATTTTCAATGAATTTCCAGTAAAATCTGGGCTTTAATTGTGAGTGATAAGTGGTTGTACGGGTAATAGCAGAGCCATTTGCAGTTTTTTTAATGGTATAAATATCTTCATCAAAAACCAGCCACCTCATGCCGGGCATTTTATACTCTGATACATCCATTTTCAGCAATTCCCCTTTTTTGTATTCTTTTATGGTTTCTATGATAGTACCTTCTTCAAAAATACAAATGCGTTTCCCACCAGTTTTTTCGGCAGTCAGTATGCATTTACGAGGTGTAGGCAAACCTAATTTATGTAAAAAACCAGTTTCTACATTTACAGTATCTACATTTATAATCTTGTCATATACTTTTTCGGGAGCATAAGCAACAGACATAGAGGTTACTACTTCATCTCTGATTTCTGAATTTCCCCAGAATACTTCTGCAAAATTAGCTGCCAGAAAAATCAAAAATGGATAAAACAAACTTACACTCACTTTGTTGTCAGGCTTTTTGTCAAGTAGCTTTCGTATGACGTAGGCAATAAGATAACCCAGAAAAATAAAACCTGCCACCACTGGAATAGCCATTAAAATACAAATAAATCCTTCTGCCTGACCAGTAAGCAATAATATCAGAAATATTGCCAGAGACACTATTGTTCCAAAAATAGCCCATCGCCTGTCAGGCAAAATACCCGAAGAAATGCCTATCGCAATGGGTAAAAGGCAAAATAGGCTAATTCCGTAAATTGCCATATGTGTAAATAATAACACAAATCCGCTAATGCTAAATACCAGCCCGATTACGAGACTTATGTAAAAACTGCGTTTTGAAGAATCCATTTTTTTAGAAGGTTAAATTATTTAATACCAACTTTCAATTTTTTCAGTAAATATTGAAAGTTGGTATTTATTTTCCAAGAAATATGAGAAAAAGAAAATATAAAATCATAAACATGGAAGTATTTTTTATGATAGCACTTCCAAAATAAAAACAGTTGTATGATAAGCAGTTACTGCTGTAATAGAAAAAGGTTTTTGCCAGACACTACTGATAAATCATTCATAAACCTATAAATTGCCCCTGAAAAAAGTTATAAGTGATTTCTAAAGTGTGGCTTTGAGAAATTTTCTGTAAAATATGAAAACACCTGCTGAAACCATTCGTCTTACCCAATACAGCCACGGAGCTGGTTGTGGCTGCAAAATATCTCCTAAAATTCTGGAAAACATTATACACAGCAACCTGATTCAACCCTCATTTACCAATCTTTTGGTTGGAAACGAGAGCAAAGATGATGCTGCCGTGTGGGAGCTTGCCGGCGGTGAGTGCATCATAAGCACAACAGATTTTTTTATGCCTATTGTTGATGATGCCTTTGAGTTTGGCAAAATTGCTGCAACCAATGCAATCTCAGATGTTTATGCAATGGGAGGAGAGCCTTTACTGGCAATTGCTATTCTGGGTTTTCCGGTAGATAAATTGCCAGCCGATATAGCCAGACAAATTACTGAGGGGGGTAGGGCTGCTTGTATGGAGGCGGGTATACCTCTGGCGGGTGGGCATAGTATTGACAATCCGGAACCAATATTTGGGCTGGCTGTTACCGGAAAAGTACAAAAACCATATCTTAAACAAAATAATACAGCCATTGCTGGTTGTAAATTATATCTTACTAAACCTCTTGGTGTTGGAATTTTATCTACAGCCCAGAAAAAAGGTATTCTGAAGCCGGAACATGAGCGAATAGCTCCGGAAAGCATGATGAAACTGAATAAAATCGGGGCGGTTTTGGGGAAACTAAATTATGTAAAAGCCCTTACAGATGTTACAGGTTTTGGCTTGCTGGGGCATTTGCTGGAAATGTGTGAAGGCAGCAATCTGAATGCAGTTGTTGAGTTTGAGAAAGTACCCCAAATAAAAATACTGGAAGAATATGTTTCACAAAAATCAATTCCGGGTGGCACACACCGCAACTGGGATAGCTATGGTCATAAAATTGCCCCTCTGTCGGATTTTCAGAAATTTATTTTGGCAGACCCACAAACAAGTGGTGGTTTGCTGGTAGCCATTGAAGCTGGAAACGAATCAGATGCAGAAGCAATATTTTTGCAAAATGGATTTGATTTGACACCACTTGGTTATCTGACGGAAAGAAAAAATACAGACTTTTTTATTGAAGTAATCTAAAAAAGCAGCTAAACTGCTTTTAAAATATTTTTTATGCGAATAGATATTATTACCGGACTTCCGGCATTGCTTGACAGTTTTCTTAATCAATCCATTCTGAAACGTGCTCAGGATAAAGGAATTGTAGAGATTGTTATTCATGACATACGTAACTATACAACTGACAAACATCGTCAGATAGATGATTATGCTTTTGGTGGAGGAGCAGGTATGGTCTTGATGATAGAGCCTATTGCAGCCTGCATCCGAAAATTACAGGCTGAAAGAAAATACGACGATATTATTTATATGACCCCCGATGGTGAAACTTTTAATCAGAAAACAGCCAATCGCCTGTCGTTGCACCAAAATCTGATTATACTTTGTGGTCATTATAAAGGAGTAGATGAGAGAATACGTCAGATTTTTGTTACCAGAGAAATCAGTATTGGCGATTATGTGCTTTCAGGTGGAGAACTGGCAGCAGCGGTAGTTTCAGATGCTATTATCCGGCTGATTCCGGGAGTTTTATCAGACGAAACCTCTGCCCTGACAGATAGCTTTCAGGATAATTTATTGGCTCCACCGGTTTATACCCGCCCTGCCGACTTTGAAGGCATAAAAGTACCCGAAGTTTTACTTTCGGGTCATGAAAAAAAGATTGAAGAATGGCGTTATGAGCAATCGCTGGAACGAACCCGTCAGCGAAGACCTGACTTGCTGGGGGAATAAAACTCAGACCTTTATATTCCAGCTTTGCTTTTGGCAACTTTTTTCCCTCTGAAAAACAGAAACAGGTTAGAAAACAACATGATACCCAAATATACCGAAAAACCACCAATTTTAGTACTCAAGACCTCTGCCATTGTTTGAGAGTCAGCCATGATTCCGGCGATTTTCATAATCAGTAAAGCAAAACCGAGATTCAGCAAATAAAAACCTACCTCAAACAGTTTATTGGTAGATTGTGCAATGTCTTCTCTGCCATGAAAAATATCCATCATGAATACTTTACTGTTTTTAAATAAAGTGTGTGCTACATACCAGGTAAGTGTGATTACAATGGGTAAATAAATCAGATAGGCAATTAAATTAAATGAAGGGTTCATAAAAGCTGTATTTAAAGAGTGTAACAATGATTTTGGATGATGTAGGAGAATGGAAAGAATATATCCTCTGCCATTCTCCTTTGCATCTCATAGCTGATTGTAATATTGTACTATATTTTTCGTCGGCTAAACCAGAAAATGACTGCCATATTGATAAAGTGAATAACAGCAAGTGTCAGCATGATTTTTCCAGTCATAGCACAAATACTTGATAATAAGGCGGTCCAGGTTTCTACTTTTTCCCAGAATCGAATCATGATGGCAGCATAACCCAGATTTAAAAGATAATATCCTGTTAATAAGATGCGATTGACTGTTCCAGCCAAAGTCTCATCTTCTGATAATAAATCTTTCAGATATACCCAACCATTCCTGTAAAAGCTTAGACCCACCTGAACTGTAATGAGATAGGTAATAATCAAATAGATGAGATAGGCTATTGTATTCATTTTATTTCTGCCGGTTGATATTGCAAAGAAAAACAATCTTTCAATATTTTCAAAATATTCTGAAAATATTGAAAGTAAAAAATATTCCTGTGTAAAGCAGAGCGAATGCTTATTTTTGTCAGCAAAGATTATCACTTAAACTTGGCTCACAGATTTATGAAAAAAATTGTCATTTTGGGAGGAGGAGAAAGTGGTGTAGGGGCAGCTTTGCTGGCAAAATCAAAAGGCTTCGAGGTTTTTTTATCAGACAAAAGCCTTTTGATGGAAAAATTTCGGCAGGAGCTCAGGCTTGCCAACATTCCGTTTGAGGAAGGCATGCATACTTACGATAAAATTCTGGAAGCTGAAGAAGTAGTAAAAAGCCCCGGCATACCAGATAAAACGGAAATTATACAAAAACTCAAAGAGAAAAATATTCCTATTATTTCTGAAATAGAGTTTGCCTCTCGTTTTACAAAAGCCAAAATAGTTGCCATAACTGGTTCAAATGGTAAAACTACCACTACTTTACTTACACATCATCTTTTCACAAAAGCCGGACTTAATGCCGGAATTGGCGGAAATGTAGGCAGCAGCTTTGCCAAACAGGTTGTTGAAGAAGAATATGACTGGTATGTGCTGGAAGTGAGTAGTTTTCAGTTGGATGATAGTTATGAGTTTAGCCCGGATATTTCGGTTTTGACTAATATTACGCCCGACCATCTTGACCGATATAACTATGAATTTCAAAATTATATAGATTCTAAGTTCAGGATTATTCAGAAACAAACACCGCTTGATACTTTTATCTATTTTGCAGATAACTATCCCATACCAACCGAACTTGCCAAAAGAAGCATTCAGCCACAACAATTGCCGGTTTCTTTAAAAAATGAGAAAGCAAGTGGTTTTGCGACTGATAAGGAACTGATTATTACTTTTCAGGAAACAAAATATACTTTCCCGCTTGCCGAAATACCCTTGCAGGGTCAGCACAATGCTCTTAATGCCATGTTTGCTATTTTAGCTGGATTTTCGGCAGGCATTTCGTATGAAAAACTAAGAGAAGGTATTAAAGATTTTAAAGGGGCTGCTCACCGTCTTGAAGAAATAGCCGAAATTAACGGAATTAAATTTGTAAACGACTCGAAAGCTACCAATGTAGATTCTGTTTTTTATGCTTTAGGAAGTTTCAACAAACCTGTAATATGGATTGCGGGGGGGATAGACAAAGGAAATGATTATTCGCAGATACTGGATTTGGTAAGCCAGAAAGTAAAAGCCCTTATTTGTTTAGGAAAAGACAATACACCTCTTACTACTTACTTTCAGGGAAAAATACCAGTAATAAAAGAGACACAAAGCATGGCTGAAGTTGTAAAATGGGGAAAAGAGCTTGCCATATCCGGTGAAATAGTATTGCTTTCTCCGGCATGTGCCAGTTTTGATTTGTTTAAAAACTACGAAGACCGGGGAGACCAGTTTCGGGCAGCCGTGCTGGCTTTAAAATAATAACCTGTCAGGCTGATAAAGTTGTTGATTGACAGGCATTTTAGCAATTAAACAATTTACCCCTGTTTACTAATATCTTTTGACAGACAAAAAAATAATCACTGTAATAACACTACATTTTTCGCATGTTTTCTAAAAATACAACCTCTGCTTTATTTGTAATCAGCATTTTGGTTTTTGCTGCTTTTGGTATTATACGATGGCTGCAAATTCCTTCGGGGACTATTATTGACTGGATAACAGGCATTGCTGCCTTTTGGTGGCTGATGGCAGTAGTTACGCTACCTTGGGATATGTATTTCAGAGCAAGAGAGATTATTACAGACGCTAAAATTTCTGTCGAAAAAAATAGCTCATTCAAGCCTGAAGATGAAGCCTATGCCAAAAAAATATCCCGGATTTATTTGGTAATTGCTATTGTATTGCATCTTATTTCAGCGGTGGCTTTATATGGACTGTCTTATTTTCATATCAGTTCTATTGGTTACTGGGCTTCAGCTATTGCACTTTTACTTACGTTTGTTCGCCCACTTTACCGCTTGCAGGAATATATTGTTTTACGTCTCAATAACATTCAACAAACCATTCTTTATCCGAGAGAAGATATTTATGCAGTGAAAGATAAAGTAGAGGGAATGGAAAATCGTATTTATTTTCTTGAACAGGAACTGAATCGTGAAAGAGAAGATTCTTTTGTGGCTATACAATTGCGGGAAACAGACTTTCTTAAAAATGAACAGAGAGAGTTAAAAGTAATGCTGGAAACCCTGAAAGTAGAAAATATTACCGAGCATCGTCAGCTTGCAAAAAAATCAGAAGATTCGCTGGCAAAACTCTCCGAAGATGCCCAGTTTCTCAATCAGGTGAGAGAATTAATTCGTTTTGTAAAAAATGCCTGACCTAAAAAACGCTAAAATATGATTTTACTGTTTTTCTCTCTCTTTTTTAATATAGGGATATTTGACTGGCAATCAAATAGATTGTCTGATGAAAAACTTTATATCAAATGTGGTAATATATTGACAATTCCTGTTGCGGAAAAGTTAAAAAATGAAAAATTAACCTATCAGGCTACAAATGCCAGCATACAAAAAGGGAAAAAATACAATGAAATTCTAGTCGTTCCTACGTCTTCACAGGCTGTAACTGTTACCATTAAGTTTAAAGAAGCAATTGTATTTTCACAGAAGTTTATTACCCAGACTATTCCCATGCCTAAGGTACTGATAATGCAAAATAATCGACCTGTGAGTGCTCAATATGGACTTAAACTCCCTTTGGCTTCCATATTATTTAAGGCAGAAGCCGATGAAAAATTTGCAGAAGCTTTGCCGGCTGATGCCCGATACAAATGTGCAAAAACCACAGTAAAATTACTGAGAGCCGGAAAAGTATTGAATAAATTTGTATGTAGTGAATCTACAGAAAAACTTTCAGAACTGAAAAAACTGGCATTGCCTGACGACATACTGGAAGTAGAAGTAACAGAAGTACAACGCATGAATTTTGAAGGGAAACTCGAAAGTGTAGCTATTAATAAATCTGTTTTCAAAATACCTTTGCATAAAAATTAAAAACATCGCATGAAAGACTGGCTCCAAAGAAACCTCAAAGGTGACCCTATTATCTGGACAATCGTATTGTTGCTTTCTATTATTAGTATATTGGTGGTATATAGTTCTACGGGTTCGCTGGCATTCAAAAAAATGGGTGGTGATACAGAAGCCTACCTCCGCAAGCATGGCAGCCTTGTTTTATTATCATGGGTGGCGATGTATGTAGCTCATCGGATTGATTACAGGTTGTATGCAAAAATTACTCGTGTTCTTTTAATCGTATCCATCCCACTTTTGATTGGGGTATTATTTTTTGGAAGAAGCAGTGGAGGTGCTACCCGTCAATACCTGCTGCCTTTTATCGGATTATCATTTCAGCCTTCTGACTTAGCCAAACTGGCATTGATTTCGAGTCTGGCAGCCATGCTTGCCAAACGCCAGCAAAATATTGATGATTTTCAGAAAGTATTTGTACCGGTTCTGGCTTGGGTAGGAGTTATTTGTGCTCTCATAGCAGTAGCTAACTTTTCTACCGCCGGAATGCTGTTTGCTACTTGTTTCTTGTTGATGTATATGGGGCGTGTTCCCGGAAAATACCTCACAAGTTTAGTACTGGTAGGAATTTTTGCAATTGGAATGGCTCTTATTCTGGGACAGCGTTGGGGAACTTTTGTGAGCCGTATATCTACTTACTCAAAGATGGTAACTGATAACACATCTGAAGAAATAACAGATAAAAACTCTCAGGATGAGTTATTTCAGGCAAGGCAAAGTTATATCGCTATTTCAACGGGTGGTTTTTTAGGAAAGGGGGTAGGACATAGTGAACAACGTAATATTCTACCATTAGCGTACAGTGATTATATTTTTGCCATCATTGTGGAAGAGTTTGGGCTGGTCGGTGGCGGATTTGTGGTATTTCTTTATCTGGCACTATTATACCGAAGTATGCTGGCAGTTTCCCGAACAGACCGCCCTTTTGGAGGCTTGTTGTCTGCCGGGTTGGGTTTTAGCCTTGTTGTTCAGGCATTTATTAATATGGGAGTAGCCGTAGGGCTATTGCCGGTAACAGGACAACCGTTACCATTGCTCAGTATGGGTGGCACAAGTTTACTCTTTACAGGTTTGGCAATTGGCATTATACTTTCGGTAAGTCGAAATGATTTACAGGAAAAAGCTGTTTCATGATGCAAAAAATAGCTATGTTTACTCCCTTAAAATAATAACTTACTACCCCATATTTATTCAAAACGCTAAACTTTAATGCCTTTCTGCGGGGTCAGAAAGGCGGTTAATTCTTATGAAACGTATTGCTGTATTTACTTCAGGTGGTGATTCTCCGGGCATGAATGCCTCAATTCGGGCTGCTGTCCGGGGAGGTCTGTATTATGGTTTAGAAGTTTTTGGCATCAAAAGAGGCTATGACGGCATGATTAAAGGTGATATTTCTCAGTTGTACCGCTACTCTGTTAGTAATATCATTCAGAAAGGTGGAACTATTCTAAAATCAGCCCGCAGCAAGGAGTTTATGACACCCGAAGGCAGAAAAAAAGCCTACGAACAGCTTAAAAAGAATGGTATCGAAGGGCTGGTGGCTATTGGCGGTAATGGTACTTTTACAGGAGCTAAAATTTTTTACGAAGAATTCGGTATTCCTACGGTAGGAGCCCCCGGCACAATTGACAACGACCTTTACGGAACAGATTATACTATTGGCTACGATACAGCCGTGAATACTGCTCTTGATGCCATTGACAAAATAAGGGATACTGCCGACTCTCATGACCGTATTTTCTTTGTAGAAGTAATGGGAAGAGACTCTGGTTATATTGCTGTACAGTCTGGTATTTCTGGCGGTGCAGAACTCGTAATGGTTCCTGAAACATTTACACCCATTGAAGAAGTAATTTCTACGCTTAAAGCGGGCTGGTCAATGAATAAAACTTCGGCTATTATTGTAGTGGCAGAAGGTGAAACTGACGGCAGTGTAGATGTAGTTGCCTCACAGGTAAAAGCTACTTTCCCGCAGGCAGACATCCGGGTAACCAAACTCGGTCATATTCAAAGAGGAGGTTCTCCTTCTGCTTTCGACCGGATACTGGGAAGTCGTTTGGGTCTGGCTGCTGTTGAGGGATTGATTAACGGGCAAAAAAGTGTAATGGCAGGTATTATAAATAATGAACTGGCATACACTTCTTTTGGTGAAACCATCCGTGCCAATAAACCTATCAGTGAAGATTTGATAAGAATGGTAGGTATTCTAAGTTAAGAATACTTGTTTTTTATAAAATGGGTAGGGTTAAAAACTTCAGGTTATTAATCTTACCCATCTTCATTTTTCCTTTATTTTCTTCAAATATATTACCTCTCTGAAAAGAGTAAGTTTCCAAATAGCTGAAAATGAGACTGCTTATATAGTCGGAAGAAGATATAGATTCCATTTTGGAAGACATGTTTCTTTTCAAAATTATCAGCTTTGTATAACCATTCCTAATTCATTTCGGTTTTTTGAGAAAGGCTTATTAGTTTTGCAGGCAAAATCATGGATTATGCCTGCATAATCTGAAATCTGCATCCCTCATGCGTCTTCTCATTCGTTCTGCTAAAGTCATTGACAAGCAATCGCCGTATCACGGACTCAAAAAAGATTTTCTTATTGAAAATGGAATTATTACTCATATTTCTGACCACATTCCTGAAACGTCCGGCACAATTATTGATTATCCGGATATGAATATCTCGCCGGGGTGGTTTGATTTGAGAGTATCAGCACAAGACCCCGGATATGAGGCTCAGGAAGATTTGATTTCGGTAAGAAAGGCTGCGGCTGCCGGTGGATTTACAGGTATTGCTGTTTTACCAAATACTCATCCTACGGTTCAGACTAAAGAATCCATTTTTTATCAAAAAACCAAAGGAAGTAACTCGCCGGTTGAAGTTTATCCGATAGCTGCCGTTACAATAGATACCAAAGGCATAGACCTGACTGAAATGATAGATTTGCACCATGCCGGAGCAATAGCTTTTTCGGATGGGCATCATCCGTTGCAAAATTCAGACATGGTGCTTAAAGTATTGCAATATCTTCAGCCATTTCAGGGGCTTTTTATCAATCGTCCTGAAGATACCTTGCTTACCCGTTTTGGTGTGATGAATGAAGGACTTTCGGCTACGAAATTAGGTATGAAAGGCATGCCTAAAATGGCAGAAAGCATGATGATAATGCGGGATTTAAAAATTTTGGAATATACAGGCGGAAAAATACATTTTTCCTGCATTTCTACAGCCGAGTCGATTGAACTGATTCGGCAAGCAAAAAAGCAGGGGTTACAGGTAACCTGTGATATTGCTGCTTATCAAATTGCTTTTGATGATGAGGCTTTGGCAGATTTTGATACAAATTTTAAAGTAAATCCACCTTTTCGTAATCAGGCTGACATTGAAGCGTTATGGAAAGGCTTGGCAGATGGTACGATAGATGTGATAGTTTCCGACCACCATCCACTTGATGAAGAAAGTAAACAAGTTGAGTTTGATGTGGCAAGTTTTGGCATTACAGGTTTGGAAACACTGTTTGGGATTCTTAACTTTTATAACAAAGATTTGAACCTTGCCGATTTACTTGAAAAAATCATAGTCAATCCCCGTCGGATTCTTAATCTCGCTGTTCCTAAATTGGCAGAAAATGAACCGGCGAACCTGACTTTATTTGAAACAGAGAAAGAATGGATTTTAAACAAAGAACATATTTTCTCTAAGTCATCCAATACTCCATTTATAGGCAAACCGCTGAAAGGAAAAGTATTAGGAGTTGTAAATAACAACCTGACTGAGATATTTACAGTATAAACAACAATAATTTGAAAAAACTTGACTGGTATATCATCCGAAAGTTTCTGACTGCATTTCTGTTTATTATGGTAATGCTGGTAGCAGTTATCATCGTAATAGATATTACCGAAAAAAATGACGATTTTATTCAGCGAAAAGCTTCGGCTCATGCCATTATTTTTGAATATTATCTCAATTATGCCCCTTTTCTGGCAGATTTGCTGAGTCCTATTATCGTTTTTATTGCCACAGTTTTTGTAACCTCACAACTTGCCGTACGAACTGAAATTATTGCTATGCTCAGTAGTGGCATGAGTTTTCTGAGATTCATGCGTCCATATCTTATAGGAGCAAGCATCATAGGTATTGCTTTGTTTTATCTGGGAGGCTGGCTGATACCAGATGCTAATAAAGTACGGGTAGAGTTTGAACGGAAATACCTGAAAAATGAGTTTTTTTTCTCTGACCGTAACGTTCATATCAAAGTAGCTCCCGAGGTATATGCCTATCTGGAAAGCTATAATAATTCAATTGATGTTGGAGTAAGATTTACTCTTGAGCGGATAAGAGGGACAAAATTGCTTGAAAAACTGGAAGCTTCTCAAATCTCGTGGCAGGCTGATAAGCAAAAATGGATACTTGAGAATGCTAAACTTCGCACTTTTGATGGCATGAAAGAAAGTGTAAAAAACCTGAATCGGATAGACACTACACTCAACATGCTCCCCAAAGATTTCAGAAGTCAGTATAACGAGCAACAAAGATATACACTTACAGAACTTGACTCTAAAGTAACCGAATTACAAAGCCGGGGAGCCGATAATCTTGTGATTTATCAGATAGAACAATACTCCAGATTTACCAAACCTTTTGCTATCCTTATTCTGACCATGATGGGGGTTATTGTTTCTGCCCGAAAATCAAGAGGGGGGGTTGGTTTTCAGATAGCTTTGGGTTTTGTACTGGCATTTATTTACATCCTCTTCTTTATGCTCAGTACCGGAGCTGCCCAGAAGGGGGGTATTCCACCCATACTGGCAGTCTGGTTACCTAATCTCACGTTTTCAGCAGTTGCAGTAGGTTTATATTACTCTGTGCCAAGGTAGTCAATAAAATTTTAAAACTATCGGACTAGTAAAGGTTCCAGAACTTTCCAGACATTAGAAGCAAGTATTTTTTGCCCGGCTGCTGTGGGATGTATGCCATCAGCTTGATTTAAAGAGACTTTTCCTGCAACTCCCTCCAATAAGAAAGGCAGGAGTGTAACTTTATTTTTTGAAGCCAGTTCAGGATATATTTTCTCAAACTGTGTTGTATAATCTTTTCCCAAATTGGGGGGAATCTGCATACCTGCCAAAATAATTTTACAATCAGGATAATGAGTTTTTACTGAATCCATGATAGCTTGAAGATTTTGACGGGTTGTTTTTAAATCAATGCCTCTCAGTCCATCATTACCTCCCAGTTCGAGCATAAATATATCTACAGGTTTCTCTAATACCCATGAGATGCGAGATTTCCCTCCTTGTGTTGTTTCTCCACTATTTCCTGCATTGAGAGTCTGATAAGGCAAGTGTAATGAATCAAGTTTCTGTTGAATTAATGCCGGAAATCCTTGTGATTCTTCCAATCCGTAAGCAGCTGTGATGCTGTTCCCGAAAAAAACAATAGACTTTTTTGTGGAAGTTTTTTCAGCTATAGGTTGCTCTTTCTCTGTATTTTCCGTTTTTTCAGATTCTTTATCCGGGTTTTTGCAGCCTGGCATCAAAAACAAAAAAAGAAATAATATACTGCTAAAACGAACAAAATATTGCATGAGGGCACATTTAATTAATTTCCGAGATGCTTTTTAACAAACGGCTGACTTGGCTAAGTATGCCAATTAAAAAAATAGAATGCTTGAAAGACTTGGTAAGTCTTGTAAAACCATCTCAATTTATACAATTTCTCTCAAGACTTGCCAAGTCTCAACTTTTAAATTAGTATTATCTTCAGGTCAGGTATTAACGAGTACTCTTTCACGGGCTTCCCGTCGCTTGATTTGAGCTTTACGAATATCTTCAAGATCACCTTTCGGGATAGAATTAATCAGCGTTTGGGTATATACTTTCTGGGGATTATTATAAATATCATCAGCATTGCCAATCTCCTCAATTCTGCCTTTGTACATCACTATCATTCGATCAGCCATAAATTTGACTACCGAAAGGTCGTGTGAGATAAAAATATAAGTAAACCCAAATTTATCTTTTAACTCATTTAACAAGTTTAATACCTGAGCCTGTACCGATACATCAAGTGCTGACACTGACTCATCACAGATTACAAACTTGGGACCAAGTGCAAGGGTACGGGCAATACAAATTCTTTGGCGTTGCCCACCTGAAAACTCATGGGGATAACGCTGAAAATGTTCGGCTTTAAGATTTACGGTTTCTAAAAGTTCAATTACTTTTTCTTTGCGTTCTTTATCACTGCCCAAGACATCATGTACTCTCATGGGTTCCATAATGGCTTCACCAATCGTGATACGAGGATTTAGGGAGGAATAAGGATCTTGAAAAACAATCTGAATGTCTTTTCGTAGTCGCCGGAGTTCTTCTTTGGAAAACGAGCGAATATCTCTTCCTTCAAAAAGAACTTGTCCTCCTGTAGGTTCTGCAAGTCTTAAAATACTTTTGCCAAGTGTACTTTTTCCACAACCAGATTCTCCCACTAAACCCAGTGTTTCGCCAGGATATACTGAAAAACTTACATCATCTACTGCTTTTACCCAGTCTGTTACTTTCCCGAAAAAAGTTTTTTTCAGCGGATACCAGGTTTGCAGGTTTTTTACTTCCAATATCGGCGGTTTTTTATACATCGCTTCCTGCTTGGCAAGCAACTCATCATCATCCACAAAGTTCATAAGCAAGGCATCTCCTACGGAAGCATAACGGGTAACCATTTTGCCGGTTTCGGTAATCTCCATAAAGTCCGAAACAGTGGGCAGCACCTGTAGTTTAAAATCTAAACGGGGACGACACGCCAATAAACCTTTAGTATAAGGATGTTTGGGGTCTGAAAATAAATCCCATACATCCCCTTCTTCTACCACACTTCCTTTATACATTACCATCACCCTATCAGCAATTTCGGCAATAACTCCTAAATCGTGGGTAATAAAAATAAAGGCTGTACCCTGCTCAAGGCTTATTTGCTGTAAAAGTTGTAAGATTGTTGACTGTACCGTAACATCAAGAGCGGTAGTGGGCTCATCACAAATCAAAATAGATGGATTGCAGGAGAGAGCCATCGCAATCATTACTCTTTGTTTCTGACCACCTGAAATTTCATGAGGATACTGAGAAAATATAGATTCAGGACGAGGCAACTGTACTTTCTGAAAAAGCTCGATAGTACGTTTTTTTGCTACCGCCGGAGTTACGTTTTGATGCAGCAAAATAGCTTCCATTACCTGATCTCCACAAGTCAATACCGGATTGAGAGAGGTCATTGGTTCCTGAAAAATCATAGCAATTTCATCACCCCTTACCTTATCCATTGTTCTTTTGTCAAGACGGGTAAGGTCTATTTTGCCCATTTTAGAGGAATGCAGAATAATTTCACCTGATACAATTTTGCCGGGAGGCATATTTATCAATTGCATAATTGATAATGAAGTAACAGATTTACCCGAGCCGGATTCGCCTACGATACCAATAGTTTCTCCTTTCCGTAAGACAAAATTTATATCCTTTACAGCCGTAACAGTACCTCTTTCGGTAGTAAATTCTATGGTTAGATTATTGACTTCAAGAATTGGAGCAGGTGCTAAAATAGTTGCCATATTTCAGGTTAAGGTTGCTTTTTTGTATTTTATAGAATCCGGAATATTATTCGTGAAGAATGCCCTCCATTTCCAGTTTTTCGATATTCACCAAATTGTCTTCAATAATACTATCCGGCACGAATATAAACTTTTTATCATAAATCTGACCATCTATATAATAACTTACCCAATATTCACTGTAAAGATGAAAAACAGCTGGATCTATTCGCTCTACACGCACAAAACTGTCAGCATTTACTTCCGGAATCAAATGACGCAGGGTGGAGGTTCTTACTTTTTCATCATTTTTAAAGCCATAACCCTGTGAAGCTATAATTACATTAATAATCGGAAAGTTGTTTTCATTAATAATATAAACATACCAGTCATAATCTCCTGTTTCAGCTTTCTGGCGGGTAACAGCTATTTTAATACCTTCTACCTTATAAAACGGAATATCTTTTTTCATTTTCTTACTGCAAAATATTATTCAAGCAACTATCAAAACGAAGATAATAAAACCAACCTGCAATTCCTAATAATTCAGGAGGTTCTCATTTCAAATAAATCAATCAGATGTGATTGTAAGTGTTTTTTTACTAATTCTAAATCTTGCTGACCACCTAATTCGTTTGCCATAGAGGTAACAGCTTTATCTGCAATACCACAGGGAACAATATGACTGAAGTAGGTCAAATCTGTATTTACATTTAAGGCAAGCCCATGCATGGTTACCCAGCGACTGCTTCTTACACCCATTGCACAGATTTTACGGGGATTAAGTTGTTTTTCAAAATCAATCCACACCCCTGTTAAACCCTGAATACGTCCTGCTTTTATACCAAAATCTGCCAGCGTTTGTATTACCGCTTCTTCAAGGGTACGGAGATAAAGATGAATATCTGTAAAAAAATTATCCAAATCGAGAATGGGATATACTACCAGCTGCCCGTCACCATGATAAGTAATATCACCTCCACGATTAATATGATAGAAAGAAGCCTGATGCTGGCTTAATCCTTCTTCATTCAATAATAAATGCTCTGGTTTACCGGTTTTACCTAATGTATAAACGTGAGGATGCTGACAGAAAATAAGATAATTGTCAGTGGTGTGTTGTTCGTCTTCCGGTAGATTTCGGTTGCTTATTTTAGTCTCTACAATTTCCGAAAAGAGCTTTTCCTGTGCATCCCAGGCTTTTTTATAATCTATAATGCCCCAGTCCTGTATTCTAACAAGCTTGTTTTTTACAGGAGTAAGGATATTTTCAGATGAATCCATTTTTTTAAAGCTACCTTATTACCGGGAAGCCAGTATATTTTTGAGATAATCAATATTTTTTACTTCGAAGGCATCTACCCCATTTTTCTCAGATAAAAACCATGAAACCCAGTCAAATAAATGTACCAGATAAATACACTCTTCCAGAAAAGAATCACCCATGGCTTTGAGATGCATTACTTCTTTAGCATGTTCTTTAAAAATACTTTCACAAACCTCCATTCTCAACTTCACACGAGGATGATCGTACGAAGTTTGTGTAAGTAATACTATCGCATTTTTCCAGATGGCTTCAGGCTGAAAACAACCCACCAGCTCATTATGGTTCATTTCCGGAAAAATATTAACATGAGCCAGATGTTTTGAATTTTCGTTGAGCTGCTGCTGAAAACGAACCAAAACAGGTGCAACCTTATCATCTCCATACAAAACCGGCAGGTTGCCATAAAAATTATCAGCCAAGGTCTGGGCTTCTTCTTTTATGTGATTGCGTTGTGCATCCAAAAGCCAGATAGCTTCCTGTAATTCGGCTTCAAAATTATTACTGATAAGCTCGTAGTTTAAAAGCAAATACAACAGAGTAATGAAAGAATATCCGAAGGCAGCCCTTGGCGTAGGAATATCTGAGGGAACTTGGGCTAAAGTAAGTTTTTTACTTTCGGCAAAAGCTTTCAGTTTACCGCCAGATGTAACGCAGGCAATTTCGACTCCGGCTTTGTGTGCCAGTTCTACGGTTGCCATTGTTTCTTCTGTATTCCCGGAAAAAGAAATAGCTATCAATAATGTATGCTGATTGACAAAAGCTGGAAGTTCATAACTCTTGAGAGTAAGCAATGGTACATTAAGTTCGTTCATCATCAGGCTGGCAACCAAGTTGGCACCTATGCCTCCACTACCCATACCAGCTACTACTACATTATGAATACGATGTTGTGGCTTGACAGTTTTAATTGTTTGTGAAAGTTGTATGCAACGGCTCAATTGGTGAGGAAACTCCTGAATGAGTTTTTTCATGATAGGGGATTCTGTCATGGAATTTCGTTTTTTATATGTACTTTAAAGGTTATAAATCAATTTATATTCTTTATTAAATCTCTGATGCTAAACTATAAATGTTATAGCTAATTGCAAAATGATGAACAATTTAGAAATTGGCAAACGAGGCGAAAAGCTGGCTGCAATATTCCTTGAGAATATAGGATATGAAATACTGGAACGAAACTTTCGTTTTGGGAAAGCTGAACTGGATTTAATTGTCAGAAGTGGCAACCTGCTTGTTTTTGTAGAAGTAAAAATGCGTTCGGATACTACCTTTGGAGAGCCTGAAACGGCTGTAACCGAAAAAAAACGCATACAAATGCGTAAGGCTGCCGAGCATTATATTTTTGAGACCAACTGGCAACATGATATTCGTTTTGATATCATTGCCATTACCGGTACGCAAAACCCAGAAATAGCTCATTTTGAGGATATTATGTAAAGTGGAGTTCTTTTGAAAAATTATTTATAAAAAGTTTTATCTATGAAAGATAGCAATAAGATAAGTAGTCCATTTTTTATTGTAAGTGTGAGCATACTTATTTTGAACGATTGGATTTTAAAACCCGGTTTTCATAATGATTTAACAGGCAAACTTTCAGACTTTGCAGGTCTTTTTGCTTTTCCATTTTTTCTGTCAGCATTGATTCCCAGTCAAGTAAAACGCATTCATATTCTTACAGGAATCCTTTTTGTATTTTGGAAAAGTGAGTGGTCTCAGCCCTTTATTGAACTGATTAATTGGATGAGTACCTATCTCCAGAGTAGTAGATTATTCTGATTATTTTGCTCTTCTTTCAGTTATACTTTCATATACGGCATTTAAAAAGGACTTTGAACTGAAATTAATCCTGTTTCCTGCTCTTCAAAAAGTTTTAATGTTAATTTCATGTATTGCTTTTGTAGCAACTACTATGCCTCCACGATTAAATTTTTACCCGGTATATGTAAACATAAACAAGGAATATACATTTGGTTTTTCTAAAAGAGAACTTATTTCCAGATTGAATATGATAGAGTTAAAAGAAGTGGATAGATTAAATAAGCTTAGTGGTGGGGTAGTCAATTTTAACAGTGAGTCCGATATTTTTTATTATAGTGGTACTTATGACACATTAGCATTTTTACTTGATGTTGAAAAAATAAAAGATATGGATAGTATCCCTGTAACGACATTTACAGGAGATATTTTAATAGCTGGCAATGCCACTACTTCTAAAATCAAACTATTAACGCTCAATAATACAAGGGCTGTTTCGAAAGATAAAGCACTCAGGCTATTTGAGAAGAAGGTAATTAAGAAAATAAAAAACTATCGATAATGATTTTATAGCGAGATAGGAGAGATTTTTACTATCTCGCTATAAATTTTTTAGACTGCAACAGATTCCAGATTTTTTAATTCTTTTAGTAAAAGTTCTGTACCTGCTATGGAAGTTGCCGGAAAATTGGCTATCCGGATTTGTTGGTCTTTAAAACTGCCATAACCGCTACCCACTATCAGGTTTTTCTCAGCCAGTTTTTTCAAAATTTCATTTGGATTCTCAGTATTGGCTACTACTACTGTTTGAGAACGATGTTCAGGCTTTTCAACAAATATATTCAGGTGTTCACTTGTCTTCAGGTAATTATAAAGCATATCAGCTTTTTGTTCTGTTTCTTTTCTAATAACTGAAATGCCTGTTTTAAGCATATCAGCAGCTATTCTTCCAAGAATATAAATGCCAATTACATTAGGTGTAGCTGGTGTTTCAAAATTTTGGGCATTTTTCCAGAGTGTAGGAATGCTTTGAAATGTACCAACAGATTGACCTGCTGCTTTAAGCTTTTCAGCTTTTGCCAAACATTGTTCGTTTACTATCCAGACTCCCAATCCGGCTGGCATGCCAAAAGATTTTTGTACAGAAAAAAGAGCAGAATCTACTAATGTATAATCAAGATTGGGATAAGGAGCAGAAGAAACCATATCTACCACAAACAACTTGTCAGGATGCTGTTTTTTGAGTGTATGAATATCATTTTCAGGCATCATCACCCCAAAACTGGTTTCGTTGTGTGTCAGACAAACTAGTTCGGCTGTATCAGGAATATTAATATTTTCAAGTTCAAAACCCTTACCGGCTGCTACTTCCAACTTTATAGCTTTTTTGCCTAACTCTATTGAAAATTCATGGAATTTTTTAGAAAAAGAGCCATTTACACAGTGAAAACTTTCATTTTCTACACAATTTTGAATAATTCTTTCCCAGATTTCAGTAGCAGTTCCAGTAAAAAATATCATGTTTTCTGCCGGAATATTAAGTAGGGCTCTCAGGTTTTCGGTGGTTTCCTGAAAAATGCTTCTGAATTGCTTGCTGCGATGGGAAATAGAACCTAATTGCTCGTCCATAGCTTTTTGCAAGTGCTGGGCATACGTTGGGAAAAGCTGGGCTGGACCTGGTGTATAAAATTTTTTTGTCATTTCATGAAATATTAAGTGTGGTAAAACTGCTGTAGAAGAAGCAGATAAGCCACAAATTTAACGAAAAGCTTTTTATACACGGATAAACTCGATCTGAAAAATAAAATTCCATTCCCAGCCTGTTTTTTTACTGACAATAGTTTTTAAACTCATACCAAATTGTGTAGCCAGACCCTGAATAGCCTGCGTCTGACAATCTTCTGATAAAATCATCCAAATGGTTTTGTCATGTCGCTGGCTTAGCTGTGCAAATAATTTCCGGAAATACGCAAAGTCTTCTCCACAAAACCAGGCTTTTTCAGCATCGTTTGCCGGATTTCGGGGGTAATAAGGCGGATTGATAATGACAAAATCAAAAAACTCAGTTTCTGAAAGACTATCAAACAGGTCTGAGTGAATAATAGTTACAGGCAATTGATTTTGGGCGGCATTGAAATATAACCCCTCAATAGCTATGGAATTAATATCGGTGGCGGTTACGTTAGCCCCTCTGCCCGCAGCAACAAATGACACCAAGCCAGAGCCTGCCCCTAATTCCAGCAAAGTTTTGTTTTTCAAATCTTTTTCTTCCAGAAAGTTTACCAGCATTTTGGTACTGAAAAAAAATCCCGGATGAAACACACTTTTTTTCACGAGTAGTTTAAGATTTTTGTATCTATAAAACCTATCTTTTGAAAGATACCAAGAGGCAAATGGTTGTAAAAAAAAACTGAAAATTTTTTCAATCATAATTATTTTCTCAGAATTGTTTTACCTGTTCTTAATAATACAGGAGGCATCCAATCAACAATCCAGTGTTTTATTTTTTGTTTAAACGAGATATTTGTAAAATATTGAAGTAACCAGAAAGCATCTTCTTCAGAAAGATTTGCATAGTATTTTAAAGTATTATATGCCAGACTATAATATCCTGCCTCGGCTAAAATAATTCCTGATTTTAGTGCAACTTGTGTTCTGTTTTTCAGATTTACTTTTTCAAAATCTATCATCCAGATTGCATCTCCACCTGCACTATACCTTATTGGCTCATATATTTCTCTCGTTTTTGTATTGATAAATTCTTTTTTAGGTTTTTCATGAATAACATCTCTATAGAATAGACAATCTACGAATCTAAAATTGTGACTTTTTAAAAATGTATCTATTTCGGAAAATGTATTCTGGTTTTCATAAACATTTATAAATGATACCTCACTTTTAATCATACTAATAGCATTATTCCCCAACAACTTCTCGGCACCCTTTAAAACCCTTAATTCTGTTCCCTGAGTATCTAGTTTAAGAAAATCTATTTGGCTTACATTATTTTTTTCAGATACAAAATCTAAAGTTGAAACCTGTACTTTAATTTCAGATACCTTTGCTAAGTCTTTTTTCCATTCTTCTACTTTCTCCATAAACCCAAAATGCAACTGATAGTTAACCCAATCTGTATTAAGGAATGAACTAAAACTTGAATTTTCAGAAACATTTAGCAAAATCTCTCCTGTAAAATCTGACAATCCTACCTCACTGTATTCCTCTTTTTTATATTTCCCTGATTTATAATTTTTCAGTTTTAGAAACTCCTGCGGATTAGGTTCAAAACCATATACTTCACAAAAACTTGATAGTCTGTTTAGTTCTTTTACTCCATTTTTGGCTCCAATATCAAAAATGACTATTGCATTATTCTGCAGATATTTATTAAGGTGCATAAATGTATATAATTAAATATCTAGAAACCTTCTATTTCTGGTTGGCGGTATTTCCAGAGTTTATGTAATGCTTTGATTTCGTAAGGGAAACTATAAAAACCCGTTTTGTAACGCATAGCCGAAACCGTTTTCATAATCCGACGAGGTAATTCAGGGAGTTTATAATCAGAAACCGTAGGAAAATATCCGTTCAATACCGTTTCAAAGTTTTTGATTTTGTCTATCATGTGAGGCTTGAGCCAAGGGGTAAGCGGGTTTTTGCGGAGGTCAAAATTCTCCCAGTTGGTCGTAAGCCAATCCTCAAGTTTTTCCGGGAAACGAAATCCTGTTTTTAATACTTCATTATACAAGTCAGAGCCTTCAGTAGGTACAGGACTAAACGTGTAAATAATGATTTCAGTTTGTGGATTTACTTGCTTTATTTCTTTAATAAAAGCAATCTCTTCATCTATTTGTTTTTCAACCTGTTCGGGGGTGTCGGCTGGTGTTCCCAATACAAAAGAATATTCAGGAATAATGTCAAATCGGGCAAGTCTTTCAGCAAAGGAAAGAATTTGCTTACGGTTTTGTTTACCGCCTTTGTCCATTTTTTTCAGTACTTCGTCATTTCCACTTTCTGCCCCGAAGAATATCATCACACAGCCACCTTCTCTTATGGCAGCCAGTGATTTATCCGAAAATTTGTCCATCGTATCAATCCGGGCTTCACCCCACCACTGCATGTTGTCATTTTTTACAAGGTTTGCAAATTCTACCGTTCGTTTTTCTGATACAAAAAAGTTATTATCATGAAATTCAATAGCATCTGCCCCATAAGTCTCTTTCAAATATTTAATATCTTTATAAATATTGTGAGCAGATTTCCCTTTCCAGCGGGCTTCATAAATAGGTACTACTGCACAAAATGAACAGGTAAACGGGCACCCTACACTGGAATGATAAGCAATAGTTTTTTTTCCGAGATATGTCTTTCCGAGGTATTTTGGGAGAGGATAAAAAGTATTAAGCTTATCGTAAGGCAAGGGGGGCAAACTATCCTGATCTAAAAGGTCTTCCTTAGGCGTTCTTATGAGTTGGTTGTTTTCTTTAAAAATCAGATTTTTAATAGTCTTAGCAGATTCTCCTTTTACAATGGCATCCAGCAAAGCCGGAAATGCTTTGTCACCCGGACCATTCACCACAAAATCTACGTAGCCGGAATCTAAAACTGTTTTATATTGGTTAGAGGCAAAATAGCCTCCCCAGATAATTTTTACATCCGGGTAGTTTTGTTTGATTTTGATAGTAAACGGAATAGCCTGTCTGAGTTGTGGACCAGGCATCACAGTACTACCAAAATACCTGAATTCGCCAGTTTGCAGGTAAGATTCTATTTTAGCATAAGGGTCTGTCTCGAGGTTTCCATCTACAAACACATAGTCATATTTTCCTTCAATAGATGCTGCTACTGCCAATATCGAATTGGGGATGCGATATTTGGCACTGGCACTTCTCGGATTAAAAAGTATGACTTTATTCATAACAGCAGAAAATTAAACAAAACCCCTGACAAAAAATATAATTACAGTTTTTCTTTTCAAAATCGTTAGTTCTTGGGGAAAGGTTGTCTGAGGTTGCAAGTAATTTTGGTTTGGCTTTGCCAGAAAAAACATTTAGAATTGGGTATGTTTTACTTTAAATAAATTGATGATGTATACATTTCAGGGAAAAACCGTTTTTATAACAGGAGGCAGTCGGGGAATAGGGCTTGCTATTGGCTTACGTCTGGCTCAGGAAGGGGCAAATATTATCATTGCAGCCAAAACTACAGACCCTCACCCAAAACTGCCCGGAACTATTTTTACGGCAGCCGAAGAAATAGAAAAAGCAGGTGGTAAAGCCCTTCCCCTGGCAGTAGATATTCGTTTTGAAGAGCAAGTTAAAGAAGCTGTTGAAAAAGCAGTAGCTACCTTTGGTGGAATAGATATTTTGATAAATAATGCTTCTGCCATCAACCTGACGGGAACTTTGCAGACCGAAATGAAACGCTATGACCTGATGCACGACGTAAATACCCGTGGTACGTTTGTATGCTCTCAGGAATGTTTGCCTTATTTGCTGAAAGCTGAAAATCCTCATGTACTCAATCTTTCTCCTCCGTTGAATATGGAAACCAAATGGTTTGCTCCACATGTAGCTTATACTATGGCAAAATTTGGGATGAGTATGTGTGTGCTGGGTATGGCTGGAGAATTTAAAGAAAAAGTAGCTTTTAATGCACTATGGCCTCGTTATACCATTGCAACATCGGCTGTCAATAATTTGTTGGGTGGTGAAACCATGATGAAACACAGTAAAACTCCCCAAATTATAGCTGATGCTGCTTATTATATTTTGAAAAGAGATTTCAGAACGACTTCAGGTAACTTTTTTATAGACGATGAGGTGCTGGCTTCGGAGGGCATTACAGATTTATCTGGATATAATGTTACACCTGGCATGAAAGAGAATGAACTGATGCGGGATTTCTTTATTTGATTTTTATCGGATGGATGACAAAAAGCTTTTTGATATAATCTGTAAAATGTATCAGGCATCTCCTGTAAAGCAGAAAAAAATCACATTTCTCACAGGAGCCGGAATTTCTGCTGATAGTGGCATACCTACCTATCGGGGAACAGAAGGAATATGGATAAAGAATTCAGTGAATTATAAACCTGAAGAGTTTGGAACTTTTGAATTTTTTAAAACACATCCTAAAGAGGTCTGGTATTATGCCCTGTTTCGTAAATTATTATTTCAAAAAGCTTTTCCTAACAAAGGACATGAGGCAATAGCAGAAGCAGAAAATACCCTTCAAGACCGATTTCATCTAATTACCCAAAATATTGACGGCTTACATAAAAAAGCCGGGAATTCTGATGCAAGATTATATGAAATACATGGAAATCTGGATTTTGTAAGATGTAGTAATGAGTGTACAAAAACGCTTTATCCGTTTCCGATAAAGATAGATTTTGAGGGAGTTACAGATAGGCTGATAGAAGAAAGGTGGGAATTGCTCCAATGTCCGGCTTGTGGTAGCATTACCCGACCTAATATTTTGTGGTTTGACGAAACTTATAACGAAAGATATTATAAAAGAGAAAGTTGTCTGAAAATTGCAAAACGAACCTGCATATTGATAAGTGTAGGAACGTCATTTACTACAAATCTGCCAAAACAAATTGCAGCTATGGTACTTCGGTATGGTGGGATTATAATTGATATTAATGCCGAAAAAAGTTTTATAACGTCACTTTTTCCTGAAAAGAACATATTTTTCCTTAAAAAGGGAAGTAGTGATATACTTCCTCTGCTGTCACAACTGTTTCAAAAAGTCTGATTTTATCATTCAATAGATTAACCCAAATTGGTTTATCAGATGCCTTTCTGTTAACTTTGGAAAGCTGACATTCAAGGGAAAAGTATCTGACACAATCAGATAAACTAACCTCATAATGAGTTCATAACTTAAGTACTATAATCAATGTCTTAGCCCTTGTGCCGGAAGTATTAGTTTGCAGAAGTAAATTATGACCGTCTTTAAAATGCCAAATAAAATTTTCAAACATACTCTTAATTAATTTTTATGTCTCAAAAAAATATCAGTCCTATTCTTCAGGTAAGTTCAGAAATCGGTAAACTTTGCAGGCTTTTGGTACATAGTCCTGATAGTGGGCTAGGAAAAGTTGTGCCATCCAAAGCCCAGGATTGGCTTTTTGAAGATATTGTGCATCTGGATAATATGCGTAGGCAGGAGTATGATTATTATACCAAAATCCTGCTTTACTTTCTTGATAGAGAAAAAGTATCAGGAAAACTTTCGCAGATAGATGCTCCTGACCAAAACCGTAGCTTTTATAAACCTGATAATCCTCTATTTCATAAATCTGATAAGGTAGTAGAATTACAAGTGTTGCTCTGTGAGATTTTAGAGGATGTGGCTGTGAAAACCCGACTGATTGCTGCCATTTGTGCCGTAGAAAATTGTTCTTTTGAAACCGAAAAAATACTGCTGAGTCTTTCTTCACAACAGCTATCTAAAACCCTGATTTCCGGGACGTTGCCGACAAAAGAAATGATATTTGCTCCAGTGCCGAATTTAATCTTTACAAGAGATATTGGCATAGTTATCAACAATTATGTATTACTTAATAAGCCTGCCAAGATTGCCCGAACCCGTGAGGCATTGCTTACCAAGTATATTTTTTATAACCACCCGCTTTTTGCAGAATATCGTCAGAATATTATAGAAATCCCTAATTCTGAGCACCATTTTTTGTTGCCCGATGGCGAAAAAGACTCTAAGTCTGTAACGCTTGAGGGTGGCGATGTGATGATGGTGGCTCCTAACCATTTGCTGATTGGCGTAAGTGAACGAACATCGGTGTATGCTGCCAATCAGGTCATAAAAATTTTGTTTGAAAAAAATGTTCTGGAAAAAGTAACGATTGTAAAAATTCCGAAAAAACGGGATTACATGCATATTGATACCATTTTTACGCAGGTAAAACGGAATATGTGGGTATTGCTGGGTTCTTTGGCAAAAGGAGGAGAAGAAATAGAAAGACAAGATGTGCTGGATGGATTGATAGAGCAACGGGTAACTGATAAGCTTAAAATTATTCAGTTTACGAAAGGTAAAACCGACAAGCCTCAAACGTTTGATTATCTGGAAGATTTGCTTGCAAACATTAGCAGTGCTGATTTACACTGTCCTGAACCTATGAAATTTATTTATTCCGGAAATAACGAATTTCCGTATGGGGCAAGAGAGCAATGGACTGACTCGTGTAATTTGCTTGCACTCAAAGAAGGTGTAGTGATTGGCTACGACCGTAACGATAAAACTGCCGAAGCGTTCAGACAAGCCGGCTTCACTACCATTAAGGCTGCCGACTTGCTCGAAAAATTTGAAAAAGGCGAACTCACTCCTGAACAAGTAGAAAATACCCTGATTTTATTGCCATCTGCTGAGCTTTCAAGGGCAAGAGGTGGGTCTCACTGCATGAGCATGCCTTTGTGGCGGGAGAGTTTGTAAAGTTTATTAAAAGAGAGAAAATCATAATTTTCTCTCTTTTAATAAACTTTCTATTTTAAAAATGAGAATAACTTTAGACTTCTAACCATTATTTTAACTAATACCTTTTTTGAAGAAATCAAGTTGAAATTTGTATGTTTTACTTTTAATTAGTATAGTACCTAAATATGAAATTTTATCCAAAAGCTCTTATGTTAGTAGCACTCCCTATCACTTTTGCAATAATTTTAGTAATTTGTGCGACTTATGAGGCTTTTATATCTTTTAAAGTAAAGCAGTCAGGAATTAAAATAACAGGAATTGTTGACAGTATACATTTTAATGATGGATCTAAATTTTATGATATTGGTTTTAAAACACCTAAAGATGATTCTATGAAAATTAGTAATCGATTTACTACATATTTTGATCATAGGTATAAAAGAGGAGATAGTGTAACCATCCTCTATCTGGAAAACGACCCTACAAATGCAAGAATAGATAGTTTTGAAGAAATATATATGGGTTTTATCATATATATTATTTTTGCAGTAATCTCTTGTTTGATAGCTAGGCTTATATACAATACATTTTTTTAGAGATTACCAATACAGATACTCTCCATACAGAAGATAGGTTTTTCCTGTAACTTTATTTATAATAATTTCTGCAAACTCATTAAAATAAAACTTTTCGTATTCTCCTGTTTCTAAATCTATCATCACCCAATAGTTTTTATCAAAATAATCATACAGTTTATCTTTAAGTATAATTGCCTTTACTCCACCACTACCTATATTATGTTGCACCCACCTGATTTTATCTTCTTTGAAATTATATTTGAGGATGGTTCTTTCTCTGGGTAAAGTATTATCTGGAAAAAGGGGAGCTCCATTCTCGCCGTTGTTGGTATTATTACCAACGACAAAAGAGGCTAACTGTCAGATATTTAGTTTTAAATAAATTAGCCTTGTCATCTTGGTGGGGCTTTTCAATCGCATCTTACTTATTTTTACGCCCAAAGTGGCAAGTGTAAGAATAAGAACACTCTAGGTAGTGGCTATCATCCCAAATTGGAAACATCTGCAAAACAGTAGGACTAATTTACTTAAACACAAGTTACTGATAGTCAATCTATTTTTTGTCGTTAATCATAAGAGCAAAGATGGTAAAAAATAATACTTATTAGTTTATCTATGTTATATTTTGAGGTTTCAGAAATCTATTTTAGAGAATCCAGACGATATGAAGGATTTCTGGAGGTGGTTTTCTATAATTCTTCAAAACAGGAAAATATATTTATAGAAGGATATAATGAGATATGGCATACAAGTGAGGCTATAAGAAAGGAGGAGTATACAAAAATAGATTACCCTCCAAAAAAATTAGGTATCTGGAAAAAGAAACTCATCATTAATGAGATACGTTCTTCTTTTTATAATGGGGCATTTGTTTCATTTGACAATGGTGATATACTCAGAATTTTTCTAACAGATATACAGGGAGAGATAGAAGAAATTATGCGATTGGAAACCCCTGCCAATCTTACTTCTATGGCTAGAAAAAGTTTATTAGAAATGTTCAATAACGCTGACTATATTGTTCCATCAGCTCACAGGAGCGAAGACTAAAAGGATTTTGTCAAAGTAATAAGATTTTTTCTTTGTAAACTAATTCAAAAAATGACCTTAAAACTTAATCTTATTTTCCTTTTATTATTATCTCAAAACTCTGTTTGTCAGAATATTAAAATAATAATGAATACACAAACAGGAAATGGACCGTTTTCTGGGGCTGCTTACTCTTTAATTTTGAGAAATTCAGATTTATATAAATTTCCTTCTAAGAGTATTACTAAATATATCATTGAAAGAGTATCTTTCCAAAAAGAGAAAAAAATTTGTGAAGATTTTAGACAGGGCATGCTTTCAAAAGAAGAATTTGAAAGCTATATACCCGAATATCCACTACTACCTGTTTTATTAAAGACAAATAGACAAACCAAGCACTTTTTAGATGTTTTTGTCGGAGAAATTGATGCCAATTATAGAGTGATTATTGTAGATAAAGATAGAGACGCTGATTTTACAAACGACTACGTTTATAAAATTGAAGGCAACTTTAATCTTAAAATGAGAGAAAACAAAAATGCTATGAAAAGCATTCCTACTCTTGAAATCAGCTATGAATATGATAATGGTATAAAACCCCAATGGGTTAAAACTAATATCCTGATAAATCCTTTTAAAACAGCACTTATATCTAGTATTCCTATTGAAAATGAACTACCCTTATTGATTCAATCAAATCAATTTAAAAAAGGTATATTTAAATTAAACAATAAAGACTATACAGTAGCTGTAACTAACAATGATATTTCGGCTGAATACAAGCCAGAAAGAGCAGAGTTTTTAATCTTTAAACCAAATGAGGACGATACTAAAAAAAATGATAGTAATTTACTCTTTTTTAAAATGAATGATAAGATTAAAATTGAAAATTCAACATTTATTTTATCAAAAATATCTTCTTTCGGAGACACGTTGTTTCTTACAAAAAGCTCTGATTCAACACTATATGGAATTCATACAGGAGACTACGTTTCTCAATCTTTATTAAAGAATTGGATAGAGAAAGATAAATATTTGTTAATAGACTTTTGGGGAACCTGGTGTGCTCCCTGCATAGAAAGTTTGCCCGAACTAGGGAGTCTCTACAAAAAACTAAATAAAGACAAGATACAACTGCTTAGTGTTGCCTCTAAAAGCGATTCTGTAAAAATGAAAAAAATTATTAAAAAGTATAATATGTCATGGCTACACAAATCTGAGAATGTAACTGTAAACGACAATGGATTTGTGAATACCTTAAGAGTAACAGTATTTCCAACACTCATACTAATTGCACCCGACGGTCAAATTATAGAAAGAAAAAACAGTATTACTGAGATAAAAAAGAAGTTAAATGACCTAAGCCTTATTAAAATAAACTGACAGTGTTTCAAAAGATTGGGCTTACTATTCTAAAATCATAAATTACTATAAACTTCTTTTGAGGTAATGTTTTAGAATGTATGCTACTATTATGGAGCATTTTTAAGCCATATATAAGCCTTTATAAATCCATAGTGCATATCATCTTTTTTAGAAAAACAGATTGTTTTACGAGATAATCTCTTCAAATGAGTTCTAAAATTGAGGTTTTGCCTCTCTATTTTCTGAGTTTTTGCCTTTGAGATGGTATGTTTTTCTGGTGGAATGTGTTTTTTATACGATTTCCAATCATCAGTATAGTAATGGTTGATAGTCAAATAACTTAACTTTTTGAATAACTTTTGAAAAGTTTTATCATTTCTTTTACCGATTTGAAAGGCTAAAATCTTGCGAGTATCGGCACAATAGGCATACCAAATTCATCGTTTGGATTGTTTACGTTTGCCTACCCAAGACCACATTTCGTCCATAATAACGTTCTCGTATGTTCCTTCAAAAGAAGGCTCAAGATGCGTTTTAAACCATAATCTAAGTACAAGAATCACAGTTACAGCACTCATTTTAAATACCTTAGCCGTATCACGAATGCTACTGCCACGCATAGCCATTTCACAGACTTGCTTTTTTAGTCGTGGATTAGCACCTTGGTATTTGTAGGTGAATTGAAACTGTTTGCGACAATCTTTGCAATAAAAGTTTTGCTGACCGTTGCCCTTTATACCGCACGGACGGCCCCGCATTCTTTTTTACATTTAGTGTTTCGCAATGAGGGCAATAAACTTTGACAAGAACGTAAGACATTCTGCAAAGGTATTGTCCTCTTCTGATTTAATCCATATTACAGCATACATTCTGTAACATTACCGTTTTTTAATATGTATCTATAACTTTTTGTTACGCCCTTGTTGGTGTTATTATCGAAAAAAATTACAATCAGCTGTCAATCCAGCAAATTGAGGTGCTATAGTAACGGCTTTCGTTGGTTTCTACGGCTTCTCTTATCACACAGCCAGGTTCGTGTACATGGGTATAATTGTGGCACTTACATTCGCTCAGTTTTTCCGCATTTCCGGGAAGGAATATAACATTTCTTTACTCGCAATATCAACCTGCTCCTGTTACATTGTATAATAAGAAAGCCTTGAATTTTTCAAGGCTTTCTTACTTACGCTTATTTCAATTTTGCCATGGTTTCTTTTATGCGGTGGGCTGCTTCTTTCAGGTTGTCATCAGAGGCAGCAAAAGAAATTCGTATACAGTTGGGCTCTCCGAATGCCTCACCCGTTACAGTCGAAACGTGGGCATTGTTAAGGATATACATTGCCAGATCATCAGCCGTATTGATTACAGTTTCACCATCTGATTTTCCAAAATAGGCACTTACATCAGGGAAAACATAAAACGCTCCTTGTGGAGAAGGTACTACCAATCCCGGAATTTCACGCAATAAACCTACAATTAAGTCACGTCTTCTCAGAAAGGCTTTTGCCATTTCGTAGGTAGGCTCCATGTTGGTATAGGCTACCAGAGCAGCTCTCTGCGTAACAGAGCAAGTACCCGATGTAACCTGTCCCTGCATTTTGTCGCAGGCATCGGCAAGCCATTTTGGAGCAGCCATATAGCCGATACGCCAGCCTGTCATAGCAAAACCTTTAGAGTAACCATTTACGGTAACAGTCCGTTCTTTCATGCTTTCAATGGCTCCCATGCTGTAAAATTCATCCTCAAAACGGATGTATTCGTACATTTCATCAGCTATTACAAAGATATTTTCATGCTTTTCAAGCACTTTTGCCATAGCTTCCAGCTCAGCTTTTGTAAAAATAGCACCTGTAGGATTACAAGGTGATGAATACATTATCACTTTGGTTTTTTCGGTAATGGCTTCTTCCAACTGCTCGGCAGAAGGTTTAAAACCATTTTCAAGACTTCCTTTCACCAAAACAGGTACACCTTCGGCAAGTTTTACCATTTCAGAATAACTCACCCAGTAAGGTGAGAAGATAATTACTTCATCACCTGGATTTACCAGACATAACAGGGCATTTGCCAAAGATTGTTTGGCTCCGGTAGAAACTACAATATTTTCAGCTTTCCAGTGCAACCCATTTTCCTTTTGCAGTTTTTCTGCAATAGCCGAACGCAATTCAGGATAACCCGATACAGGAGTATAGAATGAGTATCCATCATCAATAGCTTTCTTCGCAGCGTCCTTTATGTATTGGGGAGTTTGGAAATCAGGTTCTCCAAAACTCAGATTAATAACTTTAATACCTTTTGCCCCAAGTTCACGGGCTTTTTTTGCCATGGCTATTGTCTGAGACTCTGAGAGAGCATTGATGCGGTCAGACAAAAGGGTGGTTTCTGTGGTAAGCATTGCTTTTTTATTTTTAGAATGGGAAATAGATAATTGGGTGCAAAAATAGATAAATCCCCTTAATCTGTAAACCGAATAGCTGAATTTATACTGTTTTTTTGCCTGATAACTGCTCTATTACAGGTAAAATACCACCAACACCTTCTTCGAGAGGTAACAATACCGGAATACCCAACTTTTGCTGGTATAATTTCTGATAATCAGTGGCTTCCTGAAGAGTGCAATCAGTGGTATTAAGAGAAAGAGCGATAACTTCCGAACCAAAATTCCGGATAAGTTCTATTTCAGATTCTACTGTCGGTATTTTGCCCAGATGAGGCTCATCGTCATAAAACTCACGCTTGGGAGCATAGAGCAAAATTACATATTTAGCATTGCCTGAAATCAGCATTTCTGAACCACACGGACCACTTGGATTTCGCAAGGCAGCCTGACCTTCCAGCAAAATAACTTCTGCCTGTGTATCTTTATAGCAGCTTACAATTGCATTTTCCAATTCCCCCGATACAAAATCGTTGAGCGTTGAGTCAAAAATAAATCCATATTTACCTCCTTGCAGCCAGCCGGTCTGTCCGGTATAAATCATTTGGGCATTGATTCCATGCTGTTGACAAGCTTGCATAATCAGGCGGGTAGTCGTACGTTTTCCCATGGCACAATCCATGCCCAGCACAGCTATTATGGGAGCTTTAACATTAAAAATCTCTCCTGTCCAAAAGTGCAAATCTCTCCGTTTTTTAGGACGACGAATATCAATCAGTTCTACCCCATTTTGTTGGGCGAGTGCTGCTATTTCAGGGTTATCACTGAGGTAATCGTGCAAGCCATTGACAATAGAAATTTTATGTTGGATGGCTTTTTTTATATCTGCCAGCATGCTCTCCGGAAAAATACCTCCGGCAGTAGCTACACCCACAATACAAAAAGCAGGTTGTGTATGTAGAATAGCTGTTTCAATATCAGCAAAGATGGGAATATTGCGTTTTTTGCCATCTAATACTTCTCCGGCATCTTTGCCAGCTGAAACAGGGTCAACGATACCAACAATTTCAAATTTTTCGGAATCACGAATTAAACCGTGAGCTGTTTTGGCACTAGAAGTATGAAGTAACCCGGCAGTAATAACTATTGCTTTTTCTTTCATAAAAGAGAAGAGAATAAAATAATTTTTTGAGTAATAAAGTGCTTGTTCCCAGATTTTGTGTTGCGATATTAGAAAAGCCTGCCCTGAACCCCAACCTGTTGCAATTTTGGTGGCTTTAAGGCAAGACCAGCTCGTTCGTTGAGTTTGGGAATCAGGTAAGTTATGAGGTCAGCAGAAGTAACATTTTCGGTTTGATGCACAAAAAAATAAATATTTTTTAAGCCTTGTTTCAACCACTGTGTCAGTTTTTCAATCCACATATCCAACCTTTCATAATCAGTTGGATGCAGCGTTTCACCTACCCAGCGGATGAGTACCGTATCTGTAGTCAAACGCTGGTGTAATACATCCCGTCTGCCTGCCACATCAGTAATTACCGGCGAAACTTTGTACTTCTCAAGTACTTCAAAAGCTCTGTTAAAAGCAGCTTTGGTATTAAAAAAATCTTCATTTCTGAATTCTACTGCCAATGGAATCTGTGAAGAAAATTTTTGAAGGAAATTTTCTAAGGCAGGAAGTTCTGTAGCCGAAAAAAAAGGAGGAAGCTGTAAAAAAGCAATCCCGAGCTTATCTCCCAAACCCACCATTGCTTCACAAAAAGCCTCAGTTTCGGCTTCTGCTCCTACCAGTCTTTTGTCATGGCTAATAATCTGTGGAATTTTTGGGCAGAACTTAAATCCATCTGTTACACTCTCTTTCCATTTTCTGACAGTAATAGCATCTGGAATACGGTAGTGAGTCGTGTTTAGCTCAATGGTATTAAATTGTTGGGCATAATGAAACAGAAAGTCTTTTTCTTTAGCAGAAGCTGGATAATATTTTCCCAACCATTCTTTTACCCCCCAAATAGGGCAACCCACATACACAGCAGCCTGTTTTTCTGAAAAATAGTTAACCAAAACTTCCTGATTGCCAGCATAGTCAGCCGGAAGTGAAAAGTCTATTTTATCAAGATTTGTTTTGGTTCTGCCAAAGTCCATACCTAAAAATCTTTTCTGATTTCGTCTTTTATCACTTTCAGGGCTTTTCCGGTAGGATCGGCATTATTTTGCATAAAGTTTTCAAAAATAGCTTTTGCCAGCTCTACTGGTTTTGCATCTTTAGATACGAGAGCCGCAGCATTGTTGATATAAATTACCACTTCTTCCATCGCAGATTTTATAGCAACCCAGGCTTCATCACTCATATAAACCTGTTGGGAGAGGTTATGATTAAATTCTTCTCTGATTTCAGAAAGCAGCAACTGATGAAAATCTCCGGAAGTTACAGCTATCTGACTTACCCGTATTACAAGATTATTGGGTGCAATCCTCTCCAGAAACAAACACATACGTTCATAAGCCTGTAAGCGTAAAGGCAATACCATTTCTGTATTTTTAGCTTTTAGTTCGAGTAGTTTTTTTTCAGTTTCTTTATTTAGTAAGGTACTGAAAGTCAGGTACATGGCATACAGCACAATAGAGGCTGGTAAAAGAATTTTCACGAAATCGGCTAAAATTTCCATTTTTGGTGTTATTAAGTCGTTAAATCAGGTTTGGTTTAATAAGGCAATATTACAAAAAATATGGAAATCAGGATTGCGGATGAGATTTTACCGCTGCAAATTACCGAAAAAGCAATACGCCAGATTGAAGCAATTATGGCTGCCAAAAATATTACAACTGATAACTATGGTTTAAGAATAGGAATGAAGGGGGGAGGTTGTTCTGCTACATTTCTTTTAGGCTTTGATAAAGCTACCCCTACCGATAAGATGTATATGTGTCAAAGCATTCCGGTTTATATTGAAAAAAAGCATCTCATGTATGTTTTTGGATTGGAGCTGGACTATGAAGAGGGCGAAAATGGTACTGGTTTTACTTTTACCAAACCCGAAAATTAAATTTATAAAAAACAAAGGAGGCTTGATTTTATCAAGCCTCCTTTGTTAAAAACATCATCAACAGGTTTTATTTTTCTTCTTTCAGCACTACTTTCCCATTATTTGTTTTGTCAACAATTAGTATCAGCACAGGTCTTGCCGAATATGTTTGTTTACTGCCTTTGGTTATTTTGTATTTGAGTACTATCTCGTTCTTACTATTTTTTTGCAAGCTAATTGCTTTGATTGTTGTAGCAATATTGCTTTCTGGTGGAGCAATGGCAATTACATATTGTTTGGTAAAATCAATATTAGTAGGCTGTCCATTTGGTCCCATTACGGCAGCTGCTCCAAAAATAGCATCAAATTTTTCCTGAGTTTCGATTTTAGGATTGTCTATGTTTTTAACATTATTTTTCACAAAATATCTTTCAGCCACTTTAAAAGGAATATCTGTGTCTTTTGTTATTGTCCCGGCAGACAGGTTTAAACTCGTTTCATTATTACCTTGCAAAGGGCTAATCAAAAAATTTGTCAGTATGATCAGGGTTAGGATATAATTTGTCATGTTATCAGTGAAAAAAGTATAGTATTACGGGCAAATATAAGATTTTTGTAAAATTCACCAGCTCTTATCGGCAATTTCTATTTTTTAATAGAGATTTTTACTTGCCTGCCAACTCTGTAAGGGTTGAACAAGCAAAAAATTAATAGTTCAAGCGTTTAATCTCTTGTAATTTGATATGATAAATTTCAAGGGAAAGTCATACCATTTTTCTAATCCAAATCTAAGTCTTATTACCCCTGATTTTATGCTATAACAAGAGAGAATCGACTGAAAAATAATTAAACCCAAGCCATTTTTTTTGAGTATTTTTGTCATTATGGCAAAAATCAAAACTTCTTACTTCTGTCAAAATTGTGGGCATAATTCACCAAAATGGCTTGGAAAATGCCCGAGTTGTGGTGAATGGAATACTTTCGTAGAAGAACTTGTTCAAAAAGAAGACAAAGCTGAAAAAGGCTCATGGCGGGTAAGTACCAGCAGCCAGCAAGTTTCATCCAGACCTAAAGCTATTTCAGAAATTTCGTATGCAGAGCAACAACGTTTTATTACCAGTGATAAAGAACTCAACAGAGTATTAGGTGGGGGTATTGTACCTGGCTCACTGGTATTGATTGGCGGAGAACCAGGCATTGGAAAATCAACTCTGCTCTTGCAGATTTCGATGAGCCTGACAGGTAAGCGGGTTTTGTATGTTTCAGGAGAAGAAAGTGAACAACAAATAAAAATGCGGGCTGAAAGATTAAGTTTTCCTTCCTCCGAAGTGCCAGCAAAAAAAACGGCGTTAAGCATTCCGAAAAACATAGATTTGGTTGATAGTGAAACAGACCGTTCATTATTTACCAATCAAAAATCTCCAACCGGAGATTCTGTATTTATTCTGGCAGAAACCTCTACCCAAAATATTTTTAAACAGATAGAAATGCTGGAGCCTGAAGTAGTAATTGTAGATTCTATACAGACACTTCAATCGGCATTTGTAGAATCTGGAGCTGGCAGTGTATCGCAGGTAAGGGAATGTACGGCTGAGTTTATGAAGTTTGCCAAAGAATCAGGTACTCCTGTTTTTCTGATTGGGCATATTACCAAAGAAGGTACCATTGCCGGACCTAAAGTGCTGGAACACATGGTAGATACGGTTTTGCAGTTTGAAGGCGACAGGCATCTGGTTTACAGAATCCTAAGAACGATTAAAAACCGTTTTGGCAGTACCTCTGAATTAGGGATTTATGAAATGCTTGGCAGTGGATTAAGAGAAGTAAGCAATCCATCAGAAATACTGATTTCACAACGGGAAGAAAGTATTTCGGGTATTACGATTGGCTCCATGCTTGAAGGCAATCGCCCACTGATGATAGAAATACAATCTTTAGTCAGCCCGGCTACTTATGGCACACCACAACGCAGTTCTACCGGTTTTGACAATAAACGTCTCAATATGTTGCTGGCTGTTCTGGAAAAACGAGGAGGATACAGATTAGGAGTACAAGATGTTTTTCTGAATATTGCCGGGGGACTTAAAGTAGAAGACCCTGCCATAGATTTATCAGTATGTGCTTCCATCGTTTCATCTTATGAAGATGTAGCTATCCCGCACGATGTATGTTTTGCTGCCGAAGTAGGATTAGGAGGCGAAGTAAGAGCTGTAAATCGGATAGATGCCCGTATTTCGGAAGCAGAAAAACTTGGGTTCAAAGAAATTTATGTTTCCAAGTACAATATGAAAGGCTTGAGTACTGATAGTTTTAAAATTAAAATTCATGCCTTTGCCCGGCTGGATGAAGTTTTTGGCAAATTATTCTCATAAGAATGCTCAAAACTCAATTATATCTCTTTTAAAAAGAATTATACTTTCTTTTTAGGACTGCTCTGACGGGTAGTCCTAAGTTTTTTAGAAGAAATCGTATATTAGCTCTCATTAAGCATCCTTTAGATAGAAATCAGCATCTTAAAAAAAACATTTTACTGAAATAGAAATAAAGCAGATATTTCCTGAACCTAGATTTTATGAAGCATTCAATTTTACTATTACTGTTTTTGTGGGGTACTCATTCTGTTTCAGCTCAATTCTCAGAGAGGTATTTGGTACTTGATAAGCCCAGCATTTCACGCAACCACCGTATCCGATTCAATATTGGGGATAATATTCTTTTGAAAATAAAAGGCTACCGAGGTACCGAAAATGTAACCATTACTAATCTGACTGACACCAGTATTATGATGGGGATGAGAGAAATATCATTAGGAGAAGTAAAGGGAGTTGTAGTAAAACGGAAAGGACCATTACGAACTATGGGGGCAGTTACACTTCCACTGGCAGGTGCTATGTTTTTTCTGATAGATGTTGCCAATCATAGTTATAAAAATGAATCTATTTTTAATACCTGGGGCTTTCGCAATGGTGGCACTATTGCAGGTGTAGGATTGGTCTTGGCGTTTACCCAAAAAAGAACCTATCGACTTACATGGTATCGTACCTTACATGTACTGAAAACTTTTTAAATTCATTTTGATAAAATCAGTTTTATCTCCGAAAATTACCTTATTTCCTTATCAGGACATTGCCTGCTTCTTTTTTAAATAATTTTCTGCCAGTTTCCGGGTCGTTTCATCCGTCTGAACATAATCTTCGTAGGTAGGCTGGTTTATAAAAGACACTTTCTGAAGACAATCCTCTATTAAATCAGACATTTCCAGAAAACCGATTTCATCTCTTAAAAAAGCATATACGGCTACTTCGTTGGCTGCATTCAATACACAAGGCATATTTCCACCTTTTTCGAGGGCATCAAATGCCAGTGACAAATTCCTAAAAGTTTCTTTATCCGGATTTTCAAATGTAAGTTGTGGATAATTGATAAAATTAAAACGTGGAAAATCGCTCTTAAGTCTATGAGGATACGTTAAAGCAAACTGTATTGGCAAACGCATATCCGGTAATCCCATCTGGGCTTTCATTGAACCATCGGTAAACTGAACAATAGAGTGAATAATAGACTGTGGATGCACAATAACTTCTATTTCGGAAGGCTGAAGATTAAATAACCACTTTGCTTCTATGACTTCCAGTCCTTTGTTCATCAGGCTTGCCGAGTCAATTGTAATCTTACCTCCCATGGTCCAGGTCGGATGTTTGAGAGCCTGTGCTTTGGTTACATTTTTAAGAAAATCACGGTCTTTTCCACGAAACGGTCCACCTGAAGCGGTAAGAATAATTTTTTCGATAGGATTATGAAACTCCCCCGTCAGGCATTGAAAAATAGCTGAATGTTCAGAATCTACCGGAAATATATTTACCCTTTTTTCAGCAGCTAACCTTGTTACCAGTTCGCCGGCTACTACCAGCGTTTCTTTATTAGCAAGGGCAATAGTTTTGCCAGATTCTATGGCTTTAAGAGTAGGTTTCAATCCGGCATACCCAACCAGGGCTGTAAGCACAACATCAATAGTATCCATCTGCACTACCTGAGCCAACGCTTCATTTCCGGTATAAACCTTGATTGGATAAGGGTTAAGAGCATTTTTTACAGACTCATACAAGTTTTCATTAGCAATAACCACTACATTGGGCTGGAATACAATGGCTTGCTGAATGAGTAAATCGGCATTGTTTTGAGCTGAAAGTACCTCAACCTGAAAACTGCCGGGATGAGATTTAATAACATCTAAAGCTTGTGTACCTATTGAACCGGTGGAACCAAGTATAGCAACTCTTTTGAGAGTGGAAGGGGTTTCTGAAAAAGCAGACATCAGTTACTAATTTTCTAAATATTTATCAAAATAGATAAACTTTATTACAAAAAACAATAAACGGTTTTCAGAGAAACAGGTTTTTTCATTATTTTTCCCTGCCAATAAGCTTTTATAGACGTAATTAATAAAAAAGAAAATCAAGTTATAGTATGGGAAAAATAAGAATGGGACGGTGGGATTGTACGGTCTGTGGTTTTGTAGGAAATCTTGGTCCCCAGACACATTGTAAAAGTTGTGGCTCCCCCAGAGATAAAAATGTAAAGTTTTACCTGCCCGAAAATGCTCCTGAGGTTACAGACCCACAGTTGTTACTTGAAGCTCGTGCTGGCTCTGACTGGATTTGTGACTGTTGTGGCTCTGGCAACAAAGCCTCTAACAAAGTGTGTTATGCTTGTGGTAATGAGTATGACACTACCCATGATAAAAACCTGGTTCGTAAAGAGTTTGACCTTAGCAATACTCCTAAAACCAGTGAAGATATCACCAAAACCAGACAGGAAGAACGCAGAAAAAATACAGAACAAGCCTACCAGCAAACTGGCGTTAAAAATGATACTATTACTGGCAAGCGAATCTTTATTATTGGTGGAGGAATAATTGTTTTTATCATCTTAATAGCAAGCTTGTTGATTTATGGCAGGATAATGGACAAGGGCAGAGACATTGGCTGGGATTTGGCTACAACAGGTATTAAAAATCTGGTAAATAATGCTGATAATTTTCGTCAGAAATCCGAAAATATAGAAATCAGAACTTCCGTAACAATTACAGGTTTTGCCTGGAAACGAACTATTTATGTCGAAAATCTTAATGATGTACAACATGAGGGGTATAGTGTTCCTTCTGGCAGCCGTTATGTAAGTCAGCGTGAAGTAATAGACCACTACGATAAAGTTCCGAACGGAACTGTAACCAAGTACCGAACCGTCAGAGAAAAAACAGGAACCCGAACCTATCATTGTGGTACTATAGACCATGGAAATGGTTATTTTGAAGATAAAGAATGTACTGAAGACGTTTATACCAGCAAACAGGAAGCTTACGAAGAAACTGTTTATAAAGATGTTCCGGTATATCGTACCCAGTATACCTACCTTACGCCTGAATGGCAAACCGTCGACCCGGTTATAACTCAGGAAAATACACATGTACCTTTTTGGGGAAATGCCAGAGTGGGAAGCCGTCGTCGTGAAACCAAACGAGAGGAAAATTATATTCTTAAATTCAGAGATACTTATGGGAGACCTCAGCAGGATGATGCTTCTTTTGCTTTCTGGCATCGCTGTCAGCCTGCTCAAAAGCTCGATGTAAGACAAAAACTACTTGACGAAAAACCAGTCTCCCTGATTTCTCAATTTCCATAAAAATGACTTATCCTAAGATGAAACTTTTTTATTTTATTCTTTTGCTCCTTGTGATTTCTTCTTGTGATAACAGCAAGCGTGGAAATTGGTCAGAGAATGCAAAAAAAAGAATGTATCTCAACTGCAAAGCCCATACTAAAGATGAAGCTGGTATCAAAGCCGAAGATTTTTGCCACTGTCTGGTAAAAACTCTGGAAAAGGACTTTACACCTGATGAAGCTGACAAAAAGTTTAAAGCAGCAAAAGGGAAAGAGCTTGCTAAATATGCACAAACCTGCTTTGCTTCCACGTCAGAGTTTGCCGATAATAAATCGGCAGTTCCTATATCGGGCAGTCAATGGACGTTGGTAGAAAAACATGCTTTTCTACACTCATTTACACAAAAATACCCACAAAAAAGCTACCATGATGTATGTTTTTGTGTGGCAGAAAATCTGGAATCAAAGTATAAATTTTCAGACTTATCTCAGGTTTCGGAAAGCGAAATGAAACAGATTGTGTTAAATTGCAAGAATAAAATATATCGTTGATAACCTTCCGAAATTCTTTATTGTTCATGAAAAAAATAATTTTATTGTTTGCCTGCTTTTTTTTGTCAGTAACTCTATTTGCTCAAAAAACTAAAACCTCAAAAAAAGATTACCTCATTACTATCACTACCTCTTTTGGGGAGATAAAACTTGTATTATTTGACCAGACCCCTAAACACAAACAAAATTTTATCAAACTGGCTTCAGAAGGCTTTTATGATAGTCTGCTTTTTCATCGGGTTATTAAAGATTTTATGATTCAGGGTGGCGACCCTACCTCAAAACATGCAGCAAAAGGGCAGCAATTGGGTGACGGAGATGTGGGTTATACTATTCCGGCAGAGTTTAATGAGAAGATTTTTCATAAAAAGGGAGTAATAGCAGCCGCCCGTGATAATAATCCACAGAAAGCATCCAGCGGTTGTCAGTTTTATATTGTTCAAGGCAGAAAGTTTACAGATGATGCCATGTTTACTAAAGCCGAGCAGCGTACAGGTCATAAAATCCCGGAAGACCAAAAGCAGGTTTATCGTACAACAGGAGGAGTACCTCACCTGGATATGAATTATACGGTTTTCGGTGAAGTAATTAAAGGCTTGGAGGTACTTGATAAAATAGCTGCCCAAGCTACTGATTCTCATGACCGCCCTGTTGAGAACATCATGATGAAGATTTCAGTGGAAAAAATGAGTAAGAAAAAGATTACCAAATTATATGGGTACACTTTTCAGTAAAAACTAAAATAAAGCATTAAATTTGCAGGCTGTCAATCATTTCGGAATGATTATTGCTTATTTGACAGACCCGTTCATTTATTTGTTTCATCTTTTATTACAGTAGTGATACTGAAATCATCATTATGACAGAAAAAAAGTCGCCACGAGGCAATAAACTTGCCCAGACTAAGACATCTACTCCCAGAAAAAAAACTTTTTCTGAAACTGGCTTTTCACAGAAAGCAAAACCTGCCCGTAAGGGTTATTCTTCTACCACAGGAAGCGAAACCACTAAAAAGTATAAAAAAAATAATCCTGAAACTGGCTTTTCACAAAAAGCAAAAACCAACCGCAAAGGCTACTCCTCTACAGAAGGCACCGAAATCAAACCTAAATTTAAAAAAGCTAATTCCGAAACCGGTTTTTCACAAAAAGCCAAACCCTTTCGCAAAGGTTATTCTTCTACTATAGGAGACAGCAAGCCTAAAAAGAAATTTTCAGAGAAATCATCTGATGAAAAACCTTCTTTTAAAAAAGAAGGCTTTGATAAAGAAAAGAAGCCTTTTGGCAAGTATAAAAAGAATAATGCTGATATTGGTTTTTCACAAAAAGCAAAACCTGCAAAAAAAGGATATTATACACAGGAAGATAAACCCCAGCAAAAACGCAAGCGGGAAACAGATGAAACTATCTCTGGAGAAAGACCTTTTCAGAAGAGAAAATTTAATAATTCATTTGATGAAAAAGAATCTTCACGCTTTATAAAAAAGACCAGAAAACGTGAAGATAATGGCATCGAACCTAAAAAGTTTACAGGAAGAGGCAAAAAAACCTTTGAAAAATCTATTCCTGTGCCAGAATATAATCTTGATAAATACGAAAAACGCAAAAAAACGAGAAAAGACGAAGACCACGACGAAAATGGACTTGTCAGATTAAACCGTTATATAGCCAATTCAGGCATTTGCTCCCGTCGTGATGCTGATTTGCTGATTCAGGCTGGCGAAATAAAAGTAAATGGCAATGTAGTTACAGAATTGGGTTACAAAGTAAAGCCATCTGATACCGTAAAATATGGCAATCGTACTCTGAATCGTGAAAAGATGGTATATGTATTGCTTAACAAACCCAAAGACTTTATTACTACCATGGATGACCCAGAGGAACGCAAAACGGTAATGGATTTGGTTGGTGATGCCTGCCCGCAAAGAATTTATCCGGTAGGACGACTTGATAGAAATACTTCAGGATTACTCTTACTTACCAATGATGGTGAACTGGCTGAAAAACTGACTCATCCTTCTCATGAAATAAAGAAATTATATGAGGCAGAACTGGACAAACCCATTACCAAAGAACACTTTGACGCAATAATAGCAGGAGTAGAATTAGAAGATGGTTTTATAAAAGTAGATGAAATGGCTACTGTTTCACCTGACAGAACTACACTGGGAGTACAGATACATAGTGGTAAAAATCGTGTAGTAAGACGTATTTTTGAATACTTTGGCTATGAAGTTACACGTCTTGACCGGGTAATGTATGCCGGACTTACTAAAAAAGACTTACCCCGAGGCAAATGGCGTTTTCTTACAGAAAGAGAAGTAATCACTTTAAAATTTTTGATTTAAACTTTTAGTTTATATCTGTATCTAAACACAAAGTATCTGTCATACGACAGAATGCTTTGTGTTTTTTTATTGTATTATTGTAAGAGATATGAATCAGGCACGGTTATTTCTTATCTTTATTTCAATAACAAAAATCATTTTTCTGTCGTTTTTCAATAAAAAAGTGCATATGAAAAAACTGATAATAATATTAATGGGAATATGGATTTTTACAAGTTGTATTGCTCCCAATCCTGAAAACTCTCTCTCTGTTGAAGAAAGAGATATTTATATGAGTAACTATACAGCCGTTGCTAAATTTTCTGCCTATCGTACTTACTCTATTGTAGATTCCGTGTACTATTATGTACAAAGTGGAAACAGTTATGCCGATGGTCGCCAGCGTTTGTCAGATGACATTACTGTATTACAAACGATTGAAGCTGAAATGACAAAGATGAATTATACAAAGGTAGATTTTGCTGCTAATCCAGATGTGGTTGTAGATGTGTCACGTATTTCAGTTACCTCTACTCAGACGGGTGTATACTATCCCTCATATAATTCTTACTATGGTTACGGATACGGTTATGGATATGGCGGTTATGCTGTTGCTTATTCTTATCAAAAAACTCAGATGAGTTTGAACATTGATATGTTTGATGCCAAAAATCTTACACCTGATAACAAATTTCAGAATGTGTGGAGTGGCGTAATTCTGGGGGATTTGTCAAATAATTCACCTAATCTGCAAAACCGTCTTAATACAGGCATAAAAACTATCTTTTCACAATCTTCTTATCTGAAAGATGGGAAGTAATTATTTTGGGAATATGAGACGATTGTTAATTTATATTACTCTTTTAGCTGCCAATGTTTCTTATGGTCAGATTTATTCTGATGCTACAATGGACAAAAAATCTGGTAGCAATACATTTTCTGATTTTGCACGAGGCGACAAATTATATACAATAAATTATGCTGCCGGCATCCCTCTTGGGTCTTTGAGTAATTTTATTTCAGGGAAACTTTTTGATGGATTAAACTTTGAAACACGTACTTTCCGAAGTGAAACCTCATCATTAGGGCTGTCTATAGGTTTTAATAGTTTTCAGCAAAAATTGTCTCGGGCTAATTATTCGACTACCAATGGAGCTTACTCATCAGTACAAACCCGTTTTATGTACACAGTCCCGGTACTTATTACAGGTACCTATCATTTTCCGGTTGCCAACAAACACCTTAAGCCATATGCTGGCTTGGGTTTGGGTGGTCATGTAATTAATTATGACAAATGGGATGGTACCTACCCGGATAATAAATTTTCTGTTCGTTTTGGCGGAAGACCATTTGCCGGAGTGCTGGTTCCACTTGGTGATACCTTTGGATTAAATGCCAGTGTCCGGTATAACTATGCTATTTATAAATACAATGAAGTCACAAACCTGGGCTATCCTGAGATTGCAATAGGTATTTATTTTATAGATTATTGAGTTAAAAAGTGTCTTATAAAAAATAAAAAGCCTGCAATGTGAACATTACAGGCTTTTTATTTTTATAAATAGAAGTCGTTTTACGCTTCTGTCAAAACACCATCAAGAATATCGTTATAACGTTTTTCTGTACGGTTTTTCCAGGCTCCTTTGTGATAGGCATAGCCTGCAATCAAAGGCATGGCGATAGTAGCTTCTGCCCATACCATCTGTTCGTGTACAGTATCTACTTTACCCCATGAACAAGCTTCTTTCAGGGTAGAACCTGACAAAGCACCATCTCTTTCATCAGCCACAGTAATCTGAACCGCATATTTATGCATATCAGCTTCTTTTTCAAGAATATCAACTGCTACAATAATATCCTGCACAAAGTTTTTTGGAACACCACCGCCAATCATAAAAATTCCTGAATCTCCACCAGCCAGTTTGATTTTGGTAATTTCCAGAAAATCTTTGGCAGAATCTAAAGAAACATGGCTTTCAGGATTGTGAAACTGATGATAAACTAAACCAAACCCGGCAGAGCAATCAGAGAAAGCAGGCACAAAAATAGGTACTCCTTTTTTATAGCAATTCCATACGATAGACTCCTGACGAGACTCAGCATATTTTTCATTTTCATCCAAAAAGCGACCCATTTCCCGGATAAATTCACGAGAAGAATGAGGTTTATGAGGCAAACTGTCACATATTTCACCAATAGTAGCATCACAGATACGCAGGTCTTCTTCATCAATAAAGGTATCGTAAATTCTGTCAATCATTAGAGTCCTCAACTCCTGGTCGTCAATACCATATTGTGTCCCAATATAATGTTTAAAGCCAAGAGCTTCAAAGAAATCCTGATCAACAATATTAGCTCCGGTAGAAACAATGGCATCTACCATGTTATTTTTTACCAAATCAGTGATTATTTGTTTTAAACCAGCAGAAATCAGCGAGCCGGCAAGTGTCAGAAATACTGCACAATCCTTATCTTCCTGCATCATATTAAAAATCTTGGCTCCACGAGCCAGATTCCGTGCTTGAAAAGCCATTTTCTCCATAGCATCCACCATCGGAACTACATTATTGGCTTTCATGTCGATATGCTGAATTGTATCTTTCAGGAACTCAGCTTTGCGTTTGCGGTCAATATTTAACTCAGTCATTTTTTTATAAAGTTTTAAAAAGTGAAAGAAAAATAACCAAGATTTTCAGGGATGTCAGGCGACAGCCGATTTATCAACTGAATTTCCAAGGCGAATCCAAAAGCGAATTTCGTGCCATTTCCCGGAAAATCAATACTTTGTATAAAAGTTATGAAAAAAATACAAAAGTGGCGGGGTTCGTTACAAATCTTCTCATACAAAATTACTAAAAAGCAGCAAGCAATAACCTGAAAAACAATTAATTTTGTGTTAACTCTTTAACATCAGAGCTGTAAAACTTATCTATCTCTCTATGAAATTATTGGCAGAATCTGAAATACTACCTCACTTCCTTACTGAGCCGATATATGTGCTGGATGAAATTATTCCTGAAACAATTGTGCCAAGGCAGCTATTTACCAGTGAAGTTTTATTTTTAATCCCCTGTAAAGACTCTGATTTAGCTCCGGGAAGTGCGGAACAGCTTCAAAAAATACTAAAATGGCTTGATTTAAAAGAAAAAGACATTATGTCTGCTGGTGATATTTTGGAAGGAGGCTTTTTTCCGAATGAAAAAACCAAAAAATGTATAAGCTTTGGTGTAGATCTGAATATTTTTGACAACGAAATACAAGCAGAAAAGTATAGAGCAAAGTTCTATAAAGATATACTTTTTGTGCTAAGTGATGATTTGGCTACCATCACTACAGATACAGTTTCCAAAAGACAATTATTTACTGTATTAAAAGAAGTTTTTGAACGTTGAAAAATGAGAAAAATATATACTTTTACTTCTGAATGGCATTTCAAGGAAGAACTAATCAGCTTATTTAATTTTCTGATCTTTATACTTTTTTTCATCCAAAAAATATTATTTTTGCATCAAGCAAAATTGTAAGCCCATGACAAGCGACCAAAAACGAGCTTTTTTGTTATTAAAATCTGTAATTTTTCATTATCACGGTCTGGATGAAAGTGAACAGCAGCTCCTTAATGAAACGGCTGATCGTCTGAATGCCCATGAAGAATTGGAATGGGTTTCCGATTTTGTAGCCTCTGACCCTTATTCGGCTTTTGAAAGAGCCCGTGAATATCTGAATAGTCTGGCTGTACATTGGGATAGCTCTACCAAACTGGAATATATCAAAGAAGTATGGGATGCTGCTAATATTAAGGGACATATTACTGAAATGGAAGCTTTGGCGATGATGAAATTAGCCAAAGACTGGAGTGTGCAAAAAGATTTGGCGAAACTTGTACAAAGTCGTCGTAATAATCCTACATCAAACTGATATTGCAAAAACACATAAATACCACTTTTTAATAATCAGGTGGATATTCAAAGGTTTAAAATTCAAAAGCAATGAGCTCGACATATTGTCGGGCTCATTGCTTTTGAATATATTCATTATTGGCTTCTTATATAAACCAACTATTTTTTATTCCACTTTTGCCCATCTCTGTAACAAGATAATTAAGATAATTGACAGTAAATAAATTCGTTTGTTTTTCACTGCTTCTGAAGGCAAGTAATTAATTTAATAAATAACGTGAACTATGGATTAGAGTGATTGATAATGAGGGAGTTAAAATAGCAAAAGGGCGAAAATTTGAGTTAGTTTGTGATTCCCACATCGTAAACCCCTAAAATTTAAGCCTCATGCTGCTACAAGATAAAGAAAATAAGCTCATTGCCCTCTTTTGTGAGATGGATGATTTCTGCCTGGCTCTCCAAAACTGGAAAGAAAAACAAGGCTTGAGCCGCAAAAGTACCCGTTCACCCAAGCTTTGCGAAAGTGAAATCATGACTTTGTGTGTATTCTATCATGAATCGGGTTACAAGTGTTTCCAATATTTTTACCAACGCCTTATCTTGCCTGTGCTTAAATCCTACTTTCCACATCTGGTCT